>Ga0079226_10000943_pt1 | contig 21750 bp, 20 predicted proteins | sample Poulit2014_FD_76345 | JGI IMG/M metagenome (GOLD analysis project Ga0079226, IMG submission 76345) | Agricultural soil microbial communities from Georgia to study Nitrogen management - Poultry litter 2014 | ecosystem: Environmental > Terrestrial > Soil > Agricultural land | place: USA: Georgia... | reverse complement strand
GTTACTAAAGATAGAGTGGAAAAAATAGGTAAAGAAGTAAAAAAATATGCTGATAAGATATCAAAAGAGCTTGGATACAGTAACTAATATATCCAAGCTCTTTTAATTTTATATAAGAATGAAATATTTTTAAAAGTATTCTTGCAATTGTTTTCCTTGCATAGTATAATTAAATCAAATAGTTCGAGATGTGAAAGTAGGGTTTACAGTGTGAAACTAAAATAATAGATTAGTATATCTTATTACTTAATTTTCTGACTTTGTAAACTAAACATGAAAATTAGTAAAATATCTTTATAGAATTATCTTAAATTGATTTAAGTTTTTTAAATTTTATTTTTAATGATAAAGTTTCGTCTATGAAGTCATCAAGGGTAAAAAGAACATGTTAGCACAGGCCCTTAACAATTTTTAGCAGAATTAAAAAGAGGTGAAAACTTCTTACACTAACTGCTAATAGTGGTATGATAAGCTTTAACATTATTAGCAACTTTAAGAGTTAAAGCGATATTTTTAAAAGAATTTTTACCTAGATGAAAATGTGATAATAATATGAATAAGATATTTCATCTGTTTAAAGTCTTCTTTACCAATTAGCTTAGACATAGAAGTGGGTAAAATAGAATTTGATCTAGGAATAAATATAGAGTAGTTACGTAATTTATTATAACATCTAAAATTAGAGTAAAGGCCATAATCTTGATGGAGAAAGTAATTTTACTACATATAGAACAATGAGGATAATTTTTATTAGATTTAAAACTCGATTTATCAGAATCAAATTTATGATTGTAGTTACAGCATAGATATTTTTTTGAAACCATCTTTATCTTTGCCATAACAATAAAATAAATGATTATTGTTGCACTTTGGGCACTTAATTGATACAATTTTTTTGCATGAGGACTTCATCTTTTCTGGGCGATAATTGTTTCTGGCAAAACATTGTACCATACAAGGGTTGAAGTCCTCAACTTTCATTTAAGTTCACAGAGTGATAATTATTATAAGGAGGAGCAAGATTGAAGAAACTTAAGAGAACAATAGATTCTAATTTAAAACTTTATCCAGAGAGAATACTTCAATTTGGTGATGGAAATTTTCTCAGGGCTTTTGCAGATTGGGTTATTTATAAAATGAATAAAGAAGCAGATTTTAATTCTGGAATTGTAGTAGTCAGTCCAAGAAATAATGAAAATATTTACAAAATAAATGAGCAAGACGGTCTTTATACACTTTTAATTAATGGAGTTGAAAAGGGAGAACTTAAAAAAGATACTATGATGGTAGATAGTATTACTAGAGCTTTTAATACTTATAGAGATTATGATGAGTATTTAAAGACAGCAGAAAATCCTGATATGAGATTTATTATATCTAATACTACAGAAGCAGGTATTGAATATATAAATAATGATAAATTAGATGATAGACCTCAAGTCTCATTTCCTGGTAAGTTAACTGCTTGGTTATATCATAGATATAAGATGTTTAATGGAGATATGGAAAAGGGTATGTTAATATTACCATGTGAACTTATAGATAAGAATGGTGAGAATCTTAAATCTATAGTGTTAAAGTATGCTAAAGACTGGGGACTAGAGGACGGGTTTGTTAGTTGGATAAATGAGGCAAATATATTTTATAATACATTAGTAGATAGGATAGTACCAGGATATCCGAAGGAAAATGCTGAAAAAATACAAAAGGAATTAGGATATGAAGATGAATATTTAGTTGAAGCAGAATGGTTTCATCTATGGGTAATAGAAGGTCCTGAAGAAATTACTAAGGAATTTCCAGCAGATGAAATAGGATTAAATGTTATTTTTGTAGATGATTTAACAGCATATAGAGAAAGAAAGGTTCGCATATTAAATGGAGCTCATACTAGCATGGTACCTGTTGCATACTTATATGGTATAGATACTGTAAGGGAATCTGTAGAAAACGAAGTAATAGGTAAATATATGAATGGTGTAATATTTGAAGAAATAATACCTACATTAGATCTTCCAGAAGAAGAATTAAAGGATTTTGCAGAAAGTGTATTAGATAGATTTAGAAATCCTTTTATTAAACATTATTTAATAAGTATTTCATTAAATTCAATGAGTAAGTTTGAGACAAGGGTACTGCCCTCATTACTGGAATACCATAAAAGGAAAGAAGTATTACCAGAAAGATTAGTATTTTCTTTAGCTTCTTTGATTTATTTCTATAAAGGTGATAGGAATGGAGAGAAAATTGATTTAAATGATAATGAGAATATTTTAAAGACTTATGAGAAACTATGGGGTAAATATGATGGAAGTGATGAAAGATTAAAAGATATAGTTAAAACTGTATTGGCTTTAGAAGATCTTTGGAATATAAATTTAAATGATATAGAAGGAATGACAGAGAGAGTATATTATTATCTAAATAGGTTAATAAATTTAGGAATGAAAGAGTCTATTAAGGAGGTGATCTAATGAAAATGCATATAAAGATTAAAGAAATGGATAATATTCGAGTTGCAGTCAAAGATATTAAGTCTGGGACCATAGTAGACGATAATGGAAGAAGTTTTGAGCTATTAGAGGATATAAGGTCAGGCCATAAATTTGCCACTAATAATATATCTAAGGGAGAAGATGTAATTAAATATGGTTTTCCTATAGGACATGCAGTAGAGGACATAAAGTTAGGACAATGGGTTCATACTCACAATGTAAAAACAAATCTTAAAGATAATTTAGAATATGAATATGCTCCTAATTTTAAAGAAATAAAAGATAAAGATGGACCAAAAACATTTTGGGGATATAAGCGAAAAAATGGTGAAGTTGGGATTAGAAATGAATTATGGATAGTGCCAACTGTTGGTTGTATTAATAATATTGGTGAAACCATTATCAATAGATTTATATCTAAATATAATCCACAAGGTTTAGATAATATCGAAGCTTTTAAGCATAAATATGGTTGTTCTCAGTTAGGGGATGATCATATAGATACTAGGTCTGTATTAGCAGATATAGTAAAACATCCTAATGCAGGTGGAGTATTAGTATTAGGGCTAGGTTGTGAGAATAATACTATGGATGAATTCAAACTGGCCATAGGTGATTATGATGAAAATAGGATTAAATTTTTAGTGGGACAAGAAGTAGATAATGAAATAGAAGAAGGAGTAAAACTTCTAAAGGAAATATATAATGAAATAAAAGATGATGAAAGAGAGGAATTGCCAATATCTGAGTTAAGAATTGGATTGAAGTGTGGTGGATCTGATGGTTTCTCAGGAATTACAGCTAATCCTCTTCTAGGTGAATTCTCAGATTATATAGTAAAAAATGGGGGAACTACAATATTGACAGAAGTACCTGAAATGTTTGGTGCCGAATTACCTTTAATGGAAAGAGCAGAATCTGAAGAAGTATTTAATGATATCGTAAAACTAATCAATGATTTTAAGGATTATTATAGATTCCATAATCAACCAATATATGAGAACCCTTCTCCAGGTAATAAAGAAGGTGGAATTACAACTTTAGAAGAAAAGTCCTTAGGTACTACACAGAAAAGTGGTTTTTCAAAGATTTCAAATGTATTGGATTATGGTGAAAGATTATCTATGAAGGGTTTGAATCTATTATATAGTCCAGGAAATGACCTAGTATCCTCGACAGCAATGGGAGCTTCAGGTTGTCAAATGGTTTTATTTACTACTGGTAGGGGTACTCCCTATGGAACCTTTGTACCAACTGTTAAGGTTTCTACTAATACTGATATATACGAAAGAAAAGGCCATTGGATAGACTTTAATGCCGGTACTTTAACAGAAGATAAATCTATGGATGAACTGGTTGAGGAATTTATTGAATATATAATCAAAGTAGCGAATGGTGAATATACAAATAACGAGGAAAATGGACTTAGAGAAATAGCCATATTTAAAACTGGAGTTACATTATAAGGTGTAATATATTTAATTATCGAAAAATAAGCAAAATATATAAATTTATCTTTTCAAATATAGTTGATACTATGAATAAAATATGTTTTTTAATATATGTATATATATAAATTTAGAAAGGGGAAATATAAAATGAAAGAGTTCTTGGATGATAATTTCTTATTAAATAGCGAAGTGGCCGTAGAATTATATGAAAAGTATGGGAAGGATATGCCAATATTTGACTTCCATTGTCATTTAAGTCCTGAGGAGATTGCTAAAGATAAAAAGTTTAAAAATATTACTGATATTTGGCTTGGTGGTGACCATTATAAATGGAGAGCTATGAGAAGTAATGGAATTGAAGAAAGATTAATTACTGGAGATGCTTCTGATTATGATAAATTTAAAGCATGGGCTAAGACTGTACCCTATACTATAGGTAATCCTCTATATCATTGGTCCCATTTAGAGTTAAGAAGATATTTCGATATAGATTTAATTATCAATGAAACTACAGCAGATGAAATATGGAAAAAAACTAATGCTATGTTAGAAACTAAAGAATTTACAGCTAGGGAACTTATTAAAAGATCAAATGTCAAAGCTTTATGTACTACAGATGATGCTATAGATACTCTAGAATATCATAAAATGATTAGAGAAGATGAAAGTTTTGATGTAAAGGTATTACCTGCATTAAGGCCTGATAAAGGAATTAATATAGAAATGGATACATTTATTCCGTGGATAGAAGCTTTAGAAGGAGTAAGTAATAGGGAAATTAAATCTTATGATGAATTTATAAAGGTGTTAGATGATAGAGTTCAATTCTTCCATGATAATGGATCAAGATTATCTGATCATGGTATAGATAAAATATTTTATGAAGAAGCGACAGATGAAGAAGTAAATGAAATATTTAAGAAAGCCTTAAGAGGAGAAGAACTTAGCCAAATTGAAATAGATAAATATAAGACTAAGACATTATTAAATCTAGGGAAAATGTACAATAAAAGAGATTGGGTAATGCAAATACATTTAGGTGCCCTAAGAAATAATAATACAAGAATGTTTGAAGAATTAGGGGCAGATACTGGCTTCGATTCAATAAATGATGGTAATATTGCTGAACATTTATCTAATTTATTAGATCAATTGGATAAAACTAATGAATTGCCGAAAACTATCTTATTCTGTTTAAATCCAAGTGATAACGACATCATAGGAACTATGATAGGTAATTTCCAAGGTGGTGGAATTCCAGGTAAGGTACAATTCGGATCTGGTTGGTGGTTCAATGATCAGAAAGATGGAATGGAAAAACAAATGACTGCTTTAGCTAATCTTGGACTTTTAAGAAGATTTGTAGGTATGGTTACAGACTCTAGAAGTTTTCTATCCTATATTAGACATGAATACTTTAGAAGGACATTATGTAATTTAATAGGTACTTGGGTAGTTGAAGGTGAAGTACCTTATGATATGGAACTATTAGGATCAATGATTGAAGAAATTTGTTATGATAATGCTCTAGAATATCTAAATATTAAATTATAAAATTGCTTAGATGCAAAAGGTTTTCATTTTAAAACAAAATAATCTTGCATTTAAAATTTTTATCTATTATAATAACATTGAGGTTCACAATACGAATAAAAGTTTTGTATTATAAAACTGGAAAATAATATAGTAATAAATTAATACAATATATTACACAAAAAATATCAATGAGTGTTGAATATGGGGTGGGATATATACTATGGAAAAAAGCCAGAAGAAAATATTGGCAGGTTGTTTCTATGCATTTTTTATTAATGGAATTACCGCTTTAATTATTGGAGCTATAATGCCTGCTATATTAGCAGATCTCAATATGGGATATAACCAAGGTGGCATGCTTTTATCTCTTCAATCTGCAGGTAATTTATTAGCAAGTTTTTTAGGAGGAATAGTATCTGTTTACCTTGGTAGGAAAAATGCTATTGTAGCATTATCATCTATGACAGCTATAGGGTTTGCAGGTATGACTATTACAAAATCACCAGTATTTCTATTAATACCTTTTTTTCTTACGGGAATAGGTAGAGGTAGTGTAACTAATATGAGTAACACGATAGTTAATGATGTAGGAGATGGTGAACCTGGACCTTTGAATATACTGCATACGTTCTTTGCAGTAGGAGCTTTTATGGCACCTTTCTTTGCATCATGGAGTTTTAATATGGGTTTAAGCTGGAGATTTATATTAAGAGTAGTTTCAATTTTAGGATTGTTGATGGTCTTTGTATATTCACGTATGGATATAGATAATACTAGAGTTAAAACTGGAGAAAAGAAAGAGAAAGAAAAAATCTCATTGGAATTTTTAAAAAATATAGATTTTTACTTGTCAAGTGGTATATTATTCTTTTATGTAGGTGTTGAATATGCTGTTAATGGCTGGATTGTTACTTACTTAAAGGATACTGGTATAATGAGTACATCATTAGCCCAGAAAGTATTATCTATATTATGGATTATTATAATATTTGGAAGATTATTTAGTGCATATATATCAAAAACAGTTGATAAGAAGACGATTTTATTAGCTAGTTCTATAGGAACTATGGTATTTTTTGGTCTATTTTTGATATCCTCAAGTATATGGGCTATTGTTGCTTGTATTTTAGGTTTAGGTTTCTGTTTGTCAGGAATATATCCAACTACAATATCAAATGTAGGAAGTGTCTTGAAAGAATCTAGCTTGGCTATGGGTGCTCTATTAGGTGTGGCAGGTCTTGGTGGAATATTGATGCCATATATAACAGGGGTAGTAGCAGAGAAGGTAGGGATTGCTGGTGGTATGGTTGCAATAAGTATAGCGGTAATTCTAATGTTCTTATGTACCCTAGCAAACAAATTAAGACCAGCTAAAGCAGTATAATTAAACCTTGAAGCAATTTTAGAAGGAAAACATTTTTCCAGAGGTGATATAAATGTTTTGTTAGGATGTATCAAACTAGTGGCTAAAGACAAAACTTTTATAAGTCCAAAGATGATAGTTACTGGAGATTAGTAGGTAAAGAAATTGGAATGTATTCAAAAAATGAATTCATTTTATTATGTAACAAAGATAGGAATTTACTAGTTGTAATTAATATATTCAACTAAAAGTTAAAAATAATAGGAGGGGGATAAAGTGAAAAGAAGTATTAAGTTTTTATCATTAATGTTAGTTTTAGTATTAATAGTTGGTACATTAGCAGCTTGTGGTGTTGAATCTCCAGATAAACCAGGAGACACAGGAAAAGAAGAACCATCTGGAAATGAAACGTCAGGTGACAATGAACCAGAAGTTACCCTTGTGTATGCTGAGGTTAATCCATTAGATTCTATAATAGGTCAAATGGCTACATCATTCCAAGAAAAAGTAGATGAGTTATCAGATGGTAAAATTAAGATCGATATTCAAGCTAATGGTGTTTTAGGAGCAGAGGAAGACGTACTAGATACTATGCTTGGTGGTGGAGGAACTATTGATATGTCACGTATATCAGCCTTCGCACTTACCAGTTATGGTGGAGAAAAATCAAAACTTCTATCTATTCCGTTTACGTTTGTAGATCGTGACCATTTCTGGAATTTTGCTAATTCTGATTTAGCAGATGAGTTCTTATTAGAACCTCATGAAAGTGGTAGTGGAATCAGAGGATTATGGTATGGAGAGGAAGGATTTAGGCACTTCTTTACAGCTGATGAGATTGAAGATTTAGATGATTTGGCAGGATTAAAACTTAGAGTTGGTGACGACCCTATCATGAATGGTATGGTTAATGACCTTGGTGCCGATCCAACAGTAGTATCTTTTGGTGAATTATACTCAGCTTTACAAACAGGTGTGGTTGATGGTGCAGAACAACCTATAGCTAACTATAAATCAAATGCATTCCAAGAAGTAGCACCAAACTTAATTCTTAATGGCCATACTTTAGGAGCAGTTCAAGTAGTTATTACTGATGAAGCTTGGGATAGTTTAACTGAAGAGCAACAAGATATTTTAATGGAAGCTGGAGAATATGCTTCAGAATTAAATAGAGAAGTTTCTGAAAAAGATGAGGAAGAAATACTACAAGAATTAATAGATGAAGGTGTAAATGTTATAGATGTTGAAGACATTGAGCCTTGGCAAGATGCAGTTAAAGATACAGTTGAAAAGTATACAAAAGATGATGCTGAATTATATGAAAAAATTGTAGACATGCAGTAAATTTAATATTTAAATTAGTACTTCAGAAAGGGCATGAGGGCAAGTTTAGACCTTTGTGCCTAAATTATTTTGAGAGGTGGAAAATATGCCTAAATTTTTTAATACCCTTGATAGGGTAAAACCCATATATGATATCGCATATAAAGTGATACTTTTACTATGTAAAATCCTTTTAATAGGTGATATACTGATTACAACAATGGCTGTTGCTGGAAGATATATATCGTTTATACCTGATCCAGCATGGAGTGAGCAAATTGTATTAACTTTGATGTCATATTTGACGGTTCTGTCAGCGGCTTTAGCTATTAGAAAAAGAACACATATCCGTATGGTAGCATTTGATGAGAAATTATCTAGAAATCTTGTTATATCATTAGATATTCTTTCAGATATATTAGTTTTAGCGCTTGGTATAGTTATGATAGTAGTAGGAGGAGAATATGCAATAACAATTGGTGCAAAGGGATACTATCCAAGTATGCCGACTCTTTCTAGATTTTGGATGTACTTTCCAATACCTTTAGCAGGTGTTGCGATGGTGATTTTCCAATTAGAAGTTTTATTTCAAAACATTAAAAGATTTTATATTGATAAGGAGGAATCTTAATGGGTGCTGAAAACATTGCAATTTTAATTTTAATCGGTAGTTTTTTAGGAATGATAATACTGAGATTCCCTATAGCTTATGCTGTCGCTATTGCATCAATATTTACACTTGCATATCAAGGATTACCTTTAGGAATAGTAGCCCAGCAAATGGTAAAAGGAATTAGTTCATTTAGTCTTATGGCTGTGCCTTTTTTTATCACCATGGGTGCTTTAATGGGATCAGGTGGTATTTCTGAACGGTTAATTGGACTTGCTGATGCCTGTGTTGGGTGGATGCGTGGTGGAATGGCAATGGTTAATATTGTTGCTTCCTATTTCTTTGGTGGTATTTCAGGTTCTGCTGCTGCGGATACTGCATCTATTGGAAGTATTATGATTCCCATGATGGTAGATCAAGGTTATGATGATGATTTTTCAGCGGCTGTGACAATTGCGTCGTCAGTAGAGGGATTATTAGTTCCTCCAAGTCATAATATGGTTATTTATGCAACCACTGCAGGAGGAATTTCTGTAGGAAGTTTATTTTTAGCTGGTTATTTACCAGGAGCTGTTTTGGCTGTTTCTTTAATGATAGGTTCTTATATTATTTCTATTAAGAGAAATTATCCAAGAGGAGCTAAGTTTAGTATTACTAATTTATTTAAACAATTAGCAAAATCATTTTGGGCTTTAGCAGCAGTTTTAATAGTTGTAGTTGGTGTGGTTGGTGGATATTTTACGGCAACTGAATCAGCAGCTATAGCTGTAATCTATAGTTTAATTGTAAGTGTATTTATATATAAAGGTATGGATTGGAAGGGCGTATGGAAGGCATTAGATGGTATAATAGATACTCTATCCATTGTTTTAATCTTAATTGCAACTTCATCTATATTTGGATATTTATTGACTAGATTACATGTTCCATCACTAGCTGCTAATGCTATTATAAACTTAACGGATAATCCTATTATTATAGCTTTACTAATTAACTTTATATTATTAATTCTTGGTATGATAATGGATATGGCACCAATTATATTAATTGCTACACCTATTTTATTACCAATTGCAACATCTATAGGAATATCTCCAATTCAATTCGGGATTATAGTTGTTCTGAACTGTGGTATAGGACTTCTAACACCACCTGTTGGGTCTGTATTATTTATTGGTTCAGCAGTAAGTAATGTTAAGATGGGAAGACTTGTAAAGGTTACATTACCATTTTATATCTTAATGGTTGTGACATTATTATTAGTTACTTTTGTGCCGAGTATTAGTTTATGGTTACCATCCTTATTTGGGTAAAGTATAGTGGATTATAAATTTAAATATAATCCACAGGCATATGACTTGTGGAGACTTTCTATGTATGGAATTTACTCATCTATGGCCGGTATGACTAATAGTATATTTATTGTAGCTATGATAGTTTTAACAATAAAGTTTTGGAGTAGTAGTAATTTAATAATTAGAGTATTACTTTTATTTGGTGTAAGTCTATTTACAATAATTCAACCTTTATTAGTATATTTAAGAGCTAAAAGGCAAGTATCTATTCTTCCGAAAGATATGTATATCGGATTTAATAAAATCGGCGTACATATAGAAACGAAAACAAAAACATCAGTTATAAAATGGAAGGAAATAAAGGGTATTCATAAAATGAAGACTATGATTATATTATATACAAGTGATAAAGAAGGATATATACTAACTGATAAAATTTTAGGATCAGGTAAATCTAAGTTTTACCAATATCTGATTAATCGCACAAAAAAATAGATAAAATAATAAAAAATTGAAAATTTATTTTCAATTTTTTATTTAAACTTTTATCTATCCATAGAGGAGGTATTAAAATGAAGATGACCTTAAGATGGTTCGGAAAAAACCATGATACTGTCAGTTTACAAGATATAAAACAAGTGCCTGGTTGTGTAGGTGTAATTACTACCTTATATGATACTGAGCCTGGAGAAATTTGGAGTAGGAAAGATATAAAAGAGTTGAAAGAAGAAATTGAAGAGGTAGGATTAGAATTAAGTGGTATTGAAAGTGTAAATATCCATGATGATATTAAAATAGGACTTAAAACTAGGGATATGTATATAGAAAATTATATTAAAACTTTAGAGAATCTGGGTAAAGAGGGCATTGATCTAGTATGTTATAATTTCATGCCTGTATTTGATTGGACTAGGTCTGATCTTGCTAAAGAAAGAGAAGATGGATCTACTGTACTTTCTTATGATCAAGATATAATTGATAAGATTGACCCTGATAGAATGTTTGAAGAAATGGAATCTCACTCAAAGGGGTTTACCTTACCTGGTTGGGAACCAGAAAGGTTGTCAAAAGTTAAAGAATTATTTGAAATGTATGAAGATGTAGATGAAGAAAAATTATTTGAAAATCTAGTGTATTTTTTGAAGGCTATTATGCCTATATGTGAAGAATATAGAATAAGGATGGCGATTCATGCAGATGATCCTGCATGGTCTGTATTTGGTTTACCTAGGATTATAAATAACAAGGAAAACATTCAAAGATTGCTAGATGCAGTTCCTGTAATGAATAATGGAATTACTCTTTGTACTGGGTCCTTAGGTTCAAATCCAGATAATGATATTGTAGATATTATTAAAAGTTTTGAAGGAAGAATTCATTTTGGTCACATTAGAAACTTGATTCATCATTCTCCTGGAAAATTTGATGAAGCTGCTCATTTATCATCTGATGGGTCATTAGATATGTATGAGATTATAAAAGCTTTTCATGATATAGGATTTTCAGGACCTATGAGGCCTGATCATGGGAGAATGATTTGGGGAGAGAAGGCAATGCCTGGTTATGGATTATATGACAGGGCTTTAGGAGCTACCTATTTAAATGGTTTATGGGAAGCTATAGATAAAAGGAGTAAATAGATGGAGGTGCAAGCAATGGAATTAGAATTAAATTCACTTAAAGAAAAGAAAAAGTGGAATAAGGCAGGATTCAAATTACCAGAATTTAATATTGAAGATGTAAGAAAAAATACAATGTCTAAGCCTAATTGGGTACATTTTGGGGCTGGAAATATATTTAGGGCATTTCTAGCTAATGTACAACAAAATATATTAAATGAAGGAAAAAGCGATACTGGGATAATTGCTGTTGGTGGCGATAGTATAGAAACTATATACCAAGCTAATGACAATCTAACTACACTTGTAACCTTAAAGGTAGATGGAAGTATTGATAAGACGGTAATTGGAAGTATTTCTGAATCAATTGTTTTAGATGTTAAAAGAGGGCAAAACTGGGAAAGATTAAAAGAAATATTTAAAAATCCTAGTTTACAAATGGCTAGTTTTACTATTACTGAAAAAGGATATACTTTAGAAGATAGTAAGGGAAATTATTTACAAGAAGTAGCCGAAGATTTTGAAAATGGATATGCTACTCCTCTTAGTTATATGGGACAGATAGCTGCTCTACTATATGAGAGATACAAAAATGATGAAAGTCCTATAGCAATGGTAAGTATGGATAATGTGTCACATAATGGTACAAAATTACATGACGCTATAATGTCTTATGCTGAAAAATGGAATGAAAACCAATTAGTAGATAAAGGATTTGTCGATTATATAAGGGATCCAAATAAGGTATCATTCCCTTGGTCAATGATTGATAAAATTACTCCCAGACCAGATGATAGTGTAAGAGAGATGCTAAAAGAAGTAGGCTTTGAAAATGTTGAAGATATGATTACTGCTAGAGGTAGTTATGTATCACCTTTTGTTAATGCAGAAGAACCAGAATATCTAGTAATAGAGGATGCCTTCCCTAACGGAAGACCAAATTTAGATGAAGGTGGAATCATATTTACTGATAGAGAAACTGTAGATAAAGCTGAAAAAATGAAGGTGTCTACTTGTTTAAATCCACTTCATACTACTTTAGCAATTTATGGATGCCTATTAGGATATGATTTGATTTCTAAGGAAATGGAAGATAGTGAATTAAGAATAATGGTAGAAAAAATAGGATATGAAGAAGGATTTCCAGTAGTGGTAGATCCAGGTATAATTGATCCTAAAGAATTTATTGATGAGGTTTTACAAGTAAGATTCCCAAATCCATTTATACCAGATACACCACAGAGGATAGCTACAGATACTTCTCAAAAATTAGGCATTAGGTTTGGAGAAACCATAAAGGCTTATGTAGATAGAGAAGATTTAGATGTAAAAGATCTAAAATTAATTTCATTAGTATTAGCCGGATGGCTTAGATATTTAATGGGTCTTGATGATGAAGGAAATGAAATGGAACTAAGCTCTGATCCATTATTAGATGAGTTATTGCCACATTTTGAGAAGATAGATTTAGGAGATAAAGGACCATTCCAGGAAGAATTAAAACCAATACTTTCAAATAAATCTATATTTGGAGTAGATTTATATGAAGTAGGTTTAGGAAATAAAGTAGAAGAATATTTTGTAGAATTAATTAAAGATAAAGGTGCTGTAAGGGAAACTCTAAAGAAATATGTTCATTCAGAATAGTTATTAATTTATAAATATTAATTCTTATAGGGGTATTTTAATTATAATTAAGGTAGAAAATGTAAAATTGAGAAATGTAGAGGAACCAGTATTTGACTTGCTAACAGAAATGCCTAAGCTGTCAGATGAAGTATATGAAGGAAGATTAAAAAAATTTTAGAATCTATAGAAAAATTAGAATTAGATTATATATTAGTTTATGCAGATTGTGAACACTATGGAGACTTTAACTATTTAGTAGGATTTGGTCCACGGTTTGAAGAAGCTGTATTAGTATTAGATAAAACAGATAAGTTTCAATTATTATTAGGAAGTTAATGTTTGAGTATGTCTAAGTATAGTAGGATACCAACTGAAGGTATATTATATTTAACACTTTCATTACCAAACCAACCTATGGGAGAAAATAGAAATCTTGGGGAAATATTAAGAGAAATAGGTATGACAGATTTAGATAGGGTAGGGTTAGTAGGATGGAAATTAATCTATACAGTATATGGTACTATTGACATGTATGATGTTCCATCTTTCATAGTAGAAGGAGTAAGAGATATTGCTCCAAACGATAATATAGTAAATGCAACTAATTTATTTATTCATCTGGAATATGGTGTTAGTGTGATAAATAGTGCAGAAGAAATTGGTTTTTTGAATTTGGAGCAACTTATGCTTCAGATGCTGTACAACAAATGCTCTTAAATACTAGAACTGGTCTTACAGAAATGGAAATAGCACAATTTGGAACAGCGGGTTCTTTACCAACTAGTTGTTTCCCAAAGGTAATTTCCGGGCCAGGTATAGATGTAAACATGGTAAGTTCAACAGCATATGAGACACAACTTGGAGATAGATATCAAGTAACTATGGGTCTACTAGGTGGCTAATCAAATCGTAGAGGATTTTTGGCATATTTAGAAGAAGATTTACTAGAAAAATGAAGAGATTGGTTAGAGAAACTTGCTAAACCATACTTTGCTGTAGAATCAAATTGGTATGAAATAATAGGTATCGGTATAACTGGTAAAGAGATATATGATATGGTTGAAAGCACCTATCCAAAAGAAGAATATGGTTGGTTCTTAAATCCAGGTTACTTAATTGTAATAGAAGAATGGATGTCATCACCAATTTGTGAAGAATCTGATATAACAATTGAAAGTGGTATGTGTTTCCAAATAGGTATTATACCATTTGTAGAATCTAAATATGCAGCACCAGACTTTGAAGATAGATTAGCTATTGCAGATGAGGCCTTAAGAGAAGAATTAAAAGGAAAATACCCTGAAGCTTATGGAAGAATTGAAGCTAGGAGAAAATTCATGATAGAAAAATTAAACGTTAATTTAAAACCTGAGGTATTACCATTATCTAATATAGCAGGACTTTACTACCCATATATACTAAATAAAGATAAGGTATTTGTAGTAGAGAGATAATTTTAAAACATAAAATTTGGAGTATTATCTAATAAGACGGAAAAATTATGTACTGACTTTTCCTAAAGCTCCAATTATATGGACCGTAAGGAAAATAATAAGTCCTATGTAAAATAATGTAGGATTTTTGTAGATTCCATCTTTTATAATAAAGGAGCTATAATTAATAATAAAAAGGGTATAAGGTGTTTAAATCATATAGATAAATTTATGAATCATCTTACAAAGATAAAATATTTATTTCTAGTTATGATAGGAGGTTATTTAATGAAATTATCATTTAGATGGTATGGAGAGGATGATCCAGTAAAGATTGAATATATCAGGCAGATTCCTACTATGGATAGTATAGTTACTGCTATATATGATGTACCTGTAGGAAAAGTATGGAGTATGGAAAGTATTAAGAGCTTAAAATCAAAAGTAGAAGATTCAGGACTAAACTTTGATGTAATTGAAAGTGTTCCTGTCCATGAAGATATAAAGCTAGGTAGAGGAGATAGAGACAAATATATTGAGAACTACAAGCAAAACATAATTAATCTTGGAAAAGCAGGAGTTAAGGTAATTTGCTATAATTTTATGCCTGTATTTGACTGGACTAGATCCCAATTAGATAAAGAACTTGAAGATGGATCTACAGCCTTGGTATATTATAAAGAACAAGTAGATAAAATGGATCCTTTAAGTGGAGAATTATCATTACCAGGTTGGGATTCATCCTATACTAAGGAAGATTTAAAGGATTTATTTGAAGCTTATGATAAGGTGGGGGAAGATGGTCTTTGGGATAACTTAGAACATTTCTTAAAAGAGATAATTCCAGTTGCAGAAGCTAATGATGTAAAAATGGCAATTCACCCAGATGATCCACCATGGCCAATATTTGGACTGCCTAGGATTATTACTGATGAGGAAAGTCTAGATAAATTTCTTAAACTTGTAGATAGTAAATATAATGGACTAACATTTTGTACTGGATCGCTTGGAAGTGGAACTTTTAACGATGTTCCAAAACTAATAGATAAATATGCAGCTCAAGAAAGAATTCATTTTATGCATATAAGAAATATAAAACTCTTAGAAGGTGAAAGCTTTGAGGAATCAGCTCATGTGTCATCTTATGGTTCTTTAGATATAGTTGCAATAATGAGAGCCCTTCATAAAAATGGTTTTGACGGATATTTACGTCCAGACCATGGAAGAATGATCTGGGGTGAAACAGGAAAACCAGGCTATGGATTATATGATAGAGCCTTAGGTGCTGTATATATTTCAGGAATTTGGGAAACCTTACAAAAAGAAAATAATAAATAATGAGATTAAACAAACAGGAAAATAGATACTTCCCTGTTTGTTTTTTATCAAGGAAAATTTATATAATAATTTTATAATCATTTAAATAATGTAAATGTATCAATAGGAGGGAAAAATTATGATTAATAGCTTTAAAGATTTATTGACTAAAAGGATTACTGCAGATGAATTAAAGACTATAGAAGGAATATATTCTGATTCACTCTATGAAAAGGACAATTCATATATATTTCTTGCTAACTTTAATAATGAAAAGTCATTAATAGTATTGGGACAAGGTAAAGTATTTGATAAATTTGAAGGGGAACAATTTTTAGAAGGAGAAGGAAAAATATGTTCATTAAATCATTATAATGCTAAAATAATGAGACAAATCTTTCCATTTACATCTCCTAAATCCTACAATGATTTTCCAATTTCTATAGGATTAGGAGATAGATTAGGTATTGCATCTCCAGGTCATCTTAGGCTTACAAAAAAATATGACTTTTTCCCAGTGATTGCTCAACAATCTATAAGGGAGTTAGAATTAACAGGTAGGACTTATTCTGATGTATTAGATTCTAGTACATGGGCAGTTTTTCAAGAAGGATATGAAAATGGATATGGTTTTGATGGAGATCATTTAAAAAAGGATGAAGAGATTCAAATGGCTCTTGAAAATGGGGCGACAATGATAACCTTGGATTTATCTGATTATATCCAAAATGAAGTTTATAATATGGAAGAAAATGAGATTGATAGGAAATACGATGAGATACCAAAGGATGTAAGAGAAAGTTTAGAAAATAAATATCTAAATAAAGATCACCTAATAGATGAAGAATTAAGTATTCAATTTACAGAAGAGGACTTAAAGAAAAATGTGTTAATATATTTAGATGGGATAAACTATGGAATTCATGTATATAATAGATTTATTTCAGAGTCGAAATGCAATATAGATTATGAGATATCAATCGATGAAACCCTTCATACAACTACAATACAGGCCCATTATTTTGTAGCTTCTCAGTTGATATCTAATGGTGCTAAAATTCGTAGTTTAGCCCCAAGATTTTGTGGAGAATTCCAGAAAGGAATTGACTATATTGGGAATATAGAGGAATTTAAGAAAGAATTTGAGATGCATTTTAAAATATCAAAATATTATAAATATAAACTAAGTATTCATTCAGGTAGCGATAAATTTAGTATATTTCCAACTGTTGGTGAATATACTAAAGGATTTTATCATTTAAAAACAGCTGGAACAAATTGGTTAGTAGCTATTCAACTTATAGCAGATAAGGATCCAGAGTTATTTAGGGAGATTTATGATTTTGCATTTAAAAATTTAGATGAAGCGAAAAAGCATTATCATGTAAATGTTAATAAAGATAATAATATATCAATAGAATATATGGATAATAAAGATTTAGTAAATATACTAAAAGATGATAATATGAGGCAGGTACTCCATATTACCTATGGATTAATTTTACAGGCTAAGGATAAAGAGGGTAAGTCAATATTTAAAGATAAAATATATGAGAGTTTGAATAAATATGAGGAAGAATACTATGAAGCCTTATATGAGCATATAGGAAGACATTTAGAATTGCTTGGTGTAAAGAAGAACAATTAAACATAAATAAGGGGAGAAATTAAATGGTAAAAGTTAAGTGGGGGATTTTAGGTTATGCAAGGATAGCTAGACTTTTTACAATACCATCTATATTAAACTCTAGTAATTCGGAATTTTATGCAATTGCATCTAGAGATGAGGATAAATTGAAAGAATGTCAAGAAAAGTATGGTTGCAAAAAAACTTATTTATCCTATGATGAACTTTTATGTGATCCTAAAGTAGATGCTGTATATATTCCATTACCTAATTCTCTGCATAAAGAATGGGTAATAAAATCTGTAGAAAAAGGCAAACATGTTCTATGTGAGAAACCTATTAGTATTAATGCAAAAGAAGCGGTAGAGATGAAAGAAGCTAGTATTAAAAATAATGTAAAACTCATGGAAGGCTATATGTACAGATATACAGATAGAACTAAAAAGCTTCAAGAAATTTTAGATAGTGGAGTTATTGGGGATATTAAGTATATTAATTCTACCTTCAGATTTTTTCTAGATAGAGAAAATACTATAAAAATGAAGGCTGAACTAGGAGGGGGTTCTATATATGACGTAGGTTGTTATCCCCTAAATTTTGTAGGGATGATAATGGATGAAAAACCTATATCTATATCTGCGGAATACGTTGATCAAGATAGTGTAGATATTATGTTTACTGGAACATTAAGATATAAGGATGGAGTTATAGCAGTGATAAACTCTGGATTTAATGCTTATGATAGAAACCATTCTGAAATAATAGGTACAAAGGGAATTATAGAAATACCAGATACATTCTTAGGAAATGCAGGAACTATTACTATTACAACTGAAGAGGGTAAGAAAGAAGTAGTAGTGGAGGAGTCAGAAAGATACCAATTGGAAATTGAAGACTTTGCAGATGCTATAATAAATAATAGAGAATTCCATATGAATTTTGATGATTCCATAAGGGATATGGAAATATTAGATAGATTAATTGCTTTGAGATAGGATTTTAGGAGGTATAATTTATTGAAGAATATATCTATTTAAAATTAAAAAATACTAGAAAGCAAGTGAAAGGGATTATTCATAATTAAATATGAGTAATCCCTTTGGATTTTAACTAAAGTCTATTTCGGAATATCAAATATTGATATTAAAAAAATAAATATATGGTGTATATTTACATAAGTATAGATCTTATTTAGATAAAGGTTGTTGAAACTTACAGAATAAATAGAATTTGTTAATTATTCGCCGATATTTAACAAATATAATTTACCAATCAAATACGTTGACAAAAAAATAGTCTATAATTAATGTATGCAATGGGAAACACAATCAATTATTATATGAGTATAATTGTCTAATATGAACATAGAAAATGTTTACCAATAGGTATTATTTATGTAAGGGCGTATAATTAAAAATATATAAGAGAAGGGGGTTATTTATTAAGTATCAGCTAAAACAGTAGATGGAGACTCTGTCGCAATTACAGTAGTTGCGCATATGATTGGTGATAATTTAGAATATGGTATTGGATTCTCAAATGCAACTAAACTAATGGTAGAAGAATGAAACGATGAAGGTGGAGTTAAAGATTCAAAGGTAGAAATAATACAATTTGATGATAAAAACTCACTAGAAGAAGCCGTATCTGTAGCAAATATAATAGTAAGTGATAAAAATAGTAATGTTGTTATAGGTCATTTTGTATCAGGAGTAAGTTTAGCAGCTACATCAATATATCAACAAAATAAGATAATTGAAATCTCACCATCTGCATCTCATCCAGATTATTCTGATGTAGGAGATTATATTTTTAGAAATAATACAGATGTAGTAGGAGCCTTAATAGATAAGGTAGCCCTTGAACCTTTAAGAAAGAATCATGCAGAAAGAATAACCTCGTTAATAACGACTATAGGTATATCTACTATAATTACTAATCTACTAACAGTATTAATGGGAAGTCAAAGAAGACAATTCTCAAATTTATTTCCAGGTGGTTCAATTAATATTATTGGAATGAAAATTAATTATACTTAAATAGGTATGTTGGTAATATCTATAGTATTAATGACGATTTTAGTACTATTAGTAAATAAAACCAAGATTGGTTTAGTGATGAAGGCTTCTGAACAAAATATTGTTGCAGCTAACTTAGTGGGTATAAAGGTAAACTCTGTAATTTCCTTTATATTTATTTTAGTTGGATTATCTGCAGCAGTCGCAAGTATATTAGTAAGTAGTTATTATGGAATGACCTATCCTAATATGGGATATATAGTTGAGTTAAAAGCCCTTTCGGCAGCAGTATTAGGTGGTATTGGTAATTTGCCTGGCTCTTTAGTAGGTGGACTTATAATTGGTTTAATTGAATCTGTGGGAGCTACTGCATTAGGTTCAGAATTTAGAGATAATATTGCATTTGTAATCTTAATACTAGTTCTAATAATTAAACCTAATGGTTTATTTGGTAAGAAAATTATAGGGAAGGTGTAGGATGAATATAATAAATAAATTAAACAATTGAAAAATGAAATTTATTTTACTCGTATTTTTGGGATACTACTCTGAGTATTTCTTTTTATTAATAACAATACTTATATTTTAAATACATTGTTTAAGATAATTATATATACAATTATGGCTTTAGGACTAAATATTTTAGTTAGGTATGCAGGATTGGTGTCCATAGGCCATGCAGGATTTGTTGCCATTGGCATATATGCAACTATTATTTTATCTATTAGATTCAATCTGAATTTCTTTGTAGCTTTGTTAGCGACAATTATTATCACTGGGATTGTAGGTATAATAATGAGGCTACCGACCTTAAGAGTTACTGGAACTTATTTAACTATAGTAACTTCAGGATTTGGTGAAATAGTAAGATCAGTAATAATATGGGATTCTGTTACAAATGGACCTCTAGGAATAAGAAACATTCCTAATCCTTCTATATTTGGGTATGAGTTGACTATATATAATGGTGGATCATATATTTAGTAGTAATAACATTAATGATAACAACATATTTTTGTATTAGACTTTATAATTCAAAATATGGACGTGCTATGAGGTCTATAAGAAAAGATGAGGTTTCAACTACTATGATGGGTATAAATACTACCTACTATAAAGTGCTTGTCTTTGCTTTATCTGCAATAGTTTGTGCAGTTGCAGGTGCTATATATGTTCCGCAATTAGGTTATATTGACCAAGAAACTTTTACTTTTGATATATCGACTTTAATACTAAGTATAGTTATATTAAGTGGTATGAAGACAATCAGAGGTATGTATGTAGGAGCTATGGCTGTAGCTAAAGAGCTTAGCGACACTGATTCAATTAGTGTTAAAGAACTTTATGAAGCTTATGAGGTTATGGATGAAGATATGAAGGAAAGAGGTAAAGTAGAAGAAGGTTGGAAAACAATGGTAGATACTATATCTCCAGCAGTAAAGGCTTTTGAAGATGGATTTAACAATGATTTAGAAGAGAAAGAAATTCTTGAAATGTAAAAAAGGCAGGCTTTAGATGGTGTTGAAGCAACTAAAGATATGGAAGGAAAGAGAGGTAGAGCGAGTTATAGAACTGATAAAGGTGTTGGATATTTAGATCCAGGATCTGTAACTATGGCTTATCAAATAGAAACTTTTTCAGATTATATGGAATGTATTTACTCTATAGAAATCGGAGTCCTAAATACAGGAAATGAATTAAGCGAAAAACGACATTTAAAATATGAAAACTAAAGAGAAATTAAAAAAATTTATTGAAATTAACAAACGAAGAATTAACAGATAATTCTTTTAATTATATATATGGGAGTATTTGAAGAGCCTAATAAGATATTTTTATATGGTGATAATATTAGGGAAGCTGAAAAGTTAATGGGAAGATATAAAGATATATTAGGAGATATAAAATTAAAAGATATAATATTGGCACATGAAGTCTTTCATGCTATTGAATGGGAAAATCCATCTTTATATACTAATACTGTAAAAGTAGAAGTATTAAAAATTGGACCGTTTCGACGGAAAAGTATAGTAT
>Ga0079226_10000942_pt1 | contig 21766 bp, 18 predicted proteins | sample Poulit2014_FD_76345 | JGI IMG/M metagenome (GOLD analysis project Ga0079226, IMG submission 76345) | Agricultural soil microbial communities from Georgia to study Nitrogen management - Poultry litter 2014 | ecosystem: Environmental > Terrestrial > Soil > Agricultural land | place: USA: Georgia... | reverse complement strand
TACCCTACTGTAAGAATGTATTCTATTAGTTTATCCGCTAATTTTTAAATTATAAAATATTCTATTATGACACGTATATTAAAATATCTATTGTTATTAATAGGTGTATCCGGCTTTTTAGTTATGCAAAGCTGTAAAGAAAGCTTTTTGGAACGGCCACCTATTAGTCAGGTCACTACCGGTAATTTTTATGGGAGTGATGAAGAAGTGATGGCGGGAACCGCGCCACTTTATAACATCGTATGGTTTGATTATAATGACAAGGCCTTTATGGCTTTCGGCGAAGCGAGAGGAGGTAACCTGAAATCAAATGACAGAACGCCTTATACCCATTTTTCGGTTTCAGCTACCGATCAAGGTACCCTATTGCCGGGATATAAATCTTTTTATAAAATTATTTCTCAGAGTAATATTGCCATGACAAGTATAAAAAACAGTAGCGGTAATGTCTCTGAAAAAATAAAAAAAGAAGCTTTAGGGGAATGCCATTTTATGAGAGGCCTTTCTTATTATTATTTAGTAAGTAGTTGGGGAGCAGTACCCATTATTTATAATAATGTGGAACAATTAAATGATTCCCTTCGCAGAAATACCATAGAAGATGTCTGGCATTTTATTATTCGGGAATTCAAAATAGCTGCAGAATATCTGCCTGAAACACCGTATAATGAAGGAAGAGTAACAAAATATTCAGCCGAAGGAATGTTGGCTAAGATGTATTTAACTTTTGCCGGCTATGGAAAATCAAAAGGAAACCGTGATCAGAATTATTTGGATAGTGCCAGAATACTTGCCAAAGATGTGATTTATAACAGTGGCAAAGCATTAGATCCGAGTTATGCTGATCTTTTTACGAGTGAGAGCAATAATAGTTCGAATGTAAATCCTGAGAGTTTGTTCTCTCTGCTGTGGATGCCGTTTAGCGAGCCCTGGGGAGTAAATAATTCCTTTCAGGCTTATGTTGCTTACGATCCCAAAGTGACCAATGTAGGAACAGGCTGGGGGGCTGCCCAGGGGGTGAGCGCCAGTGTGGTGAAATATTTTGTAAACCATCCCAAAGATTCTATCAGACGCAAGGCAACCTGTATGTTCCCAAGCGATTATTATCCACAGCTTAGACAGGATAAGGGAGGAATTCATTATGATTTAACTTCTGATATTTCTCACATTAAAAAATATATTATTGGTTCTCCTGAAGATAATGGAGGTATGGGGGGCAATATGACCGCCTATATTAATACTTATATGCTTCGGATGGCGGAAGTTTATCTTATTTACGCAGAATCCATTTTAGGAAATAATCCTTCTACGAGCGATCCGGAAGCCTTGAAATACTTTAATAAAGTACGGGAAAGAGCCGGAGTCCCAACGAAAAGTTCAATCACTTTTCAAGATATTTTTCAGGAAAAAAGAGTAGAAACCATCATGGAAGGTGGTGCCTGGAATGAAATATTGAGATGGTATTATTTTGCACCTCAGGATGCTATGGATTATGTAAACAATCAGGATAGAGGACCTTATACCATTGATTATGTATCGGGAACAGATAATCCAAAGCAATACGATGTTCAATATAATCCGGAATATTATTCCTTTACATCCAATTCAGTTTACTTACCCTTCCCTGAATCAGAGTTGATTAAAGCACCGGGTCTGGAGGAAGCTCCGGTTTCATTCGACTTTAGTAAACTTCCAAATATTCTTAAGTAATGATTAAAATTTAATATGATGTATTATATAAATAAATGTAGAAAAGGTCTTTGGCTGCTTCTTGCCATAGGGGTAGTCGTAATACAGACCTCATGTGAAAAAGACCAAAATCTTGGGGATCCTGTTATTACCGGATTGCGAGCTATCTCTCCTGCTCCGAATGATACAGCGCTTTCCCATATTTTACCGGGGCAGGTGGTTGTTGTGCAAGGTCAAAACTTGGGAGAAGCGCAACAAATATTTTTTAGTGGATATGAAGCCGGTATTAACGCTGCCTTAAATACCAACCATTCCATGGTGGTGACTGTTCCCTCAGGAATTGTTTTTGAAGATATACCTGAGGATAAATTGAACAGGGTAAGGTTAGTAACCTCACATGGAGAAGCTAATTTTAAAATCTCTGTCATTCCGCCCCCTCCGGTGATTAACTCCATTGATAAAGAATTTGCAAATGCCGGGGTAAAAATTACGCTAACCGGAAATTATCTATATACTGTTGAAAAGATTGTTTTCCCTGATGATATAGAAGTCACTGAGGGATATACTTCTTCTCCATCAGGTGAAAATTTGACCGTAACAGTCCCCAACGGGGTAGCCTCAGGAAAAGGGGACTCTATCGAAGTGGTTACTGCCGGTGGCGCTAGCAAGTACACCTTCAACAATACTATCGGAATCATTGCTAATTTTACGGATGGAGATCCCAAATTTGGCTGGGCCTGGTGGGCTGGTACGAAGGCTAATGACCCAAGTGTTTTCCCAAATGGTTGGGGAAATTATATTGAAATAAAACCGGCTAATCTTCCAATTAGCCCTGGAGATCAAGCATGGTATGGTGGAGATTCGAGAGCAGTAGTTACAGATGGTAGTGTGCCCTGGGAAGGAATAGATTTGGACGGGAAATCTGCGGATTATGCATTGAAATTTGAGATGAATTATAATGGAACTTGGACCGGAGGAACTTTGGAGATAGTATTTGATAATAATTTTGATAATATGGCCCAATATGCCCCTTGGGAAAATACTGCTACCGGTAAATTTGAAACGGATGGTTGGATCACCATAACTATCCCTCTTAATACTTTCCTCGATGAAGGGGGTACGGGAGAATCATTATCAACTGTTGATGCAGTTACTTTCGGAGGCAATACTTCCGTGCAAATTATGCTTTATAATAATGGAGAAGAACCACTGGCATCTTTTGATGCGGCCTTCGACAATTTAAGAATAGTAAAAATAAATTAGGTAAGTAGTAGTCTCTCTTAAAGTCCTTTTTATTTAATAGCATAAAGCGTAAAAATGGATTCTTTGATTTATTTACTTTTTACAAAGATTAAAAGATAGCTAATTATGGGAAAAAAAGTATCTATTATTTCTATTCTGCTTTTGTTGGGGTGTTTGTCTATTCTACAAGCTCAATCCAATTATTTGACTGATGGTTCTGGTGGAATAAAGAGTAACTTGGATATTCCTTATCTTCAAAAAAAAGGGGAAACTGTTCAATTGATGGTGGATGGTCATCCTTATCTGATTTTAGGAGGAGAGTTGCATAACTCGAGTGCCTCCAGCTTAGAATATATGAAGCCTATATGGGAAAGATTGGCGAAGGCAAATATAAACACTGTTTTAGCTCCGGTTTCTTGGGAGTTGATCGAGCCCAAAGAGGGAGAATTTGACTTTCACTTAGTGGATGGAATGATTGAAGCAGCCCGGAGACACAATCTTCATCTTGTTTTTTTATGGTTTGGAAGCTGGAAAAATGGTGCCTCTACCTATGTCCCGGGATGGGTAAAAAAAGATCAGGAACGGTTTCCTTTGGTAACGAATAAAGAAGGGGAATCTCTTGATATTTTGACTCCTTTGGGTGAAAATACGCTTCAGGCGGATGCCCATGCCTTTGCTCGTTTAATGCAGCATATTAAAGAAGTGGATGGGAAAAAACAGACGGTGATTATGATGCAGGTGGAAAATGAAGTGGGCGTTTTCGGAGATTCTCGTGATTGGAGTCAAATAGCAGATAAATCTTTTAAAAGTAATGTTCCCATTAGATTAACACAATATTTACAGAAAAACAAAAATGAACTGCGTCCTCCTATTTATAAGTTGTGGAAAAAGAATGGATTTAAAACAAAAGGAAGCTGGAGCGAAATTTTTGGCAAAAGCGTTGCTACCAATGAACTCTTTATGGCTTGGCATTTTTCTCACTTTATGAATCAGATGGTCAAAGCCGGAAAAGAGAAATATGCATTACCTATGTATGTCAATGCCTGGATTGTTCAGCCTGATGATAAAGAGCCGGGGGATTATCCCGCAGGTGGTCCGCAGGCGCATGTGCATGATATTTGGATGGCCGGTGCGCCCGATATTGACTTTTATGTACCGGATATTTATTTGCCCAACTTTGCCGAAATTACACAGCACTACAAAGAGCCCAAAAAAGCCTTTTTTATTCCCGAGTCTTTTGCCGGATTTGAAGGTGCTTCCAATGCTTTTTATGCCATTGGCGCTTGCCATGCCTTGGGATATGCTCCCTTTGGAATAGATGGGATCGAAGCGTTGGAAACAAATGATATCACTCAGGCTTTTAAAGTACTACAGCAATTGTCGTCTTTTATTCTAAAAGCACAGCAAGAGGGAACGATTGCTGCGGTGGCGCTCAATAAAAAGCATCCGAAAGCAAATATTCCCTTAGGGGATTATATCCTGCATGTCAAAAGAAAACATGGCTGGGATACTACGCAGGTAACAGATAGAGGATATGCGCTTATGATTGCTTTGTCGTCGGATACTTATTTGATAGCCGGCGATAATTTTCAAATAGACTTTTCTCCTCAGGAAGGAAATAACGAAGTAGGATTTATTTATATAGAAGAAGGGACAATAAAAGAGGGGAAATGGCATGCGGGAAGAAGACTCAATGGGGATGAAATAAGCAGTTTTACCGGCAATGTGGTGAAGGTGAAAAATGGTTCGGTCATCCGGAAAGTGAAAGTGTATCAGTATGAGTAAAAAAAGGATAAACTACTTTTGAGATCAAAGCTGGATTTCAGATATACTTAATAACGGAATGATTACCTGAACTATAAAAATTGTAAGATGAAAAAATTAAATGTATTCACCAAAATCAGTTTTGTATTATTATGGATGGGAGTTTTCTCCTGTAAAAACACAGATGATAACCCTAATCCCGATTCAAATAATAGTGATGAAAATCAGGTTACCATAGATACTACTTATGATCCTACCTATCCTGATAGAGCAGCAACTATTGGATTTTTTCTCAATAATTGGCAAGCAAAGGAATTTGTCCTACCATCAAATGTGAAGCCTTATGAAGGGACATCCGGAGATGCCGATGTAACGGTTACCGTGAATATGAATGATGTAGTCACCAAAGTTTCTAAATATGTGTATGGGAACAACAGTAATACTTGGATGGGACAAATGGTAGATCAGCCGAAATTGTTACAATATATCAAAGATCTTTCACCCCATATTATTCGTGCTCCCGGAGGCAGTATTAGCGATATTTATTTCTGGAATGAATTGTCAGCGCCACCATCGGATGCTCCGGCTCAATTATTAGACGGCGATGGAAATGAAGTCCCCGGAGATTATTGGTTCGGTAAAAATACTGCCGATTGGACCTTGTCTATCGATCATTATTATCAAGTGCTCCAACAAACCAATAGTGAAGGGATCATTACGGTTAACTATGCCTATGCTCGCTATGGAACGGGTTCGCATCCGGTACAAACAGCAGCGCATTTGGCGGCTGAATGGGTGCGCTACGATAATGGAAGAACCAAATATTGGGAAGTAGGAAATGAAAATAATGGCAATTGGGAAGCCGGATATCGGATAGATGTCAGTAATAATCAGGATGGGCAGCCTGAAATCATTACCGGAAAATTATATGGAAAGCATTTTAAAGTTTTTGCCGATTCTATGCGTGCGGCAGCTTCTGAGATTGGGAGTACCATTTATATTGGCGCACAACTGTTGGATGAACCCGGTGAGGCATGGCAAACAGCAACAGATAAAAATTGGAATGAGGGAGTGCTTACCGAAGCCGGAGAAACCGCTGATTATTTTGTAACTCACGATTATTTTACAGACTATTATACCGATGCTTCTCCCAAAGAAATATTATCTACCGGAGTTACTGTTCCTGAAGATATCATGGATTATTTTGATGATTTATTTTCAGAATATAGCATAAAACCTAAGCCTATTGCCTTGACAGAATGGAATATTTTCTCTGAAGGCTCACAACAAATGGTCTCTGATATTGCCGGAATCCATGCGGCCATTGTCTTAGGAGAATTAATCCAAAATAAATTTGGCGAAGCCAGTCGCTGGGATTTGGCTAATGGCTGGGATGATGGAAATGATCAAGGCATGTTCAATAATGGGGATGAACCCGATGCTCCAAAATGGAATCCGCGTCCCGCTTTTTATTATATGTATTACTTTCAAAAGACTTTTGGTGATAGAATGGTCGCTTCTTCAGTAGATGGAAGCTCAGATATTCTTTGTTATGCTTCCTCTTTCGGGAAAGGGGAAGCAGCCGGGTTGGTTCTTATTAATACAGGGAAAACCGTGGAAAAGGTTAGAATCAATATTCAACATTTTTCTGCCGGAAATCATTTCTATTGGTATTCACTTCAAGGGGGAAGCGGAAAGTTTTCCCGGAAAGTGCTTGTGAATGGTCAGGGAACTCAAGGTGTTTCGGGTGGTCCGCTCAATTATGCAACTCTACCGGCTCATAAAACAAAATATGACCAAGGTATTTTTCTGACAGTAGAACCTAAATCAGTTATTTATATTAATGTCCCTAAATAGTATAACACATGAAACATAATGTTTTTTTAAAAAAAGGAATCGTACTTTTAGTTCTGGCGTTTATAGTCGGATGTGGAATGAAATCTCAAAAAGAGGGTGAAAATGTAAAATCCAAGATCGATTCCCTTATCGCCAAAATGACTTTAAAACAAAAGATCCACATGCTGCATGGGAACAGCTTTTTTACTTCCGGAGGAGTGGAAGAGCTGGGTATCCCCGAAATGCATTATACGGATGGTCCTTTTGGAGTAAGAGAAGAATTACATGCCAACTCATGGCAGCCATTGGGCTTGACGACGGATTCAGCGACTTATTTACCGACAGGCAGTGCTTTAGGTGCTACCTGGAATCCTGAATTGGCCTTGTCCTATGGAAAGGTATTGGGGCAGGAGGCACGAGCGAGAGACAAAGATGTGCTGTTGGGACCGGCCATAGATATTGACCGAAATCCCAACAATGGACGTACTTTTGAATATTTGACGGAGGATCCGGTACTGGATGCAGAATTGGCAGTGGCTTACGTCAAAGGTGTTCAAAGTGAAGGAATTATCGCCTGTGTCAAGCATTATTTGGCGAATAATCAGGAAACCGGTCGCCGGGATGTGGATGAAGTGGTCAGCCAGCGGGCTTTGCGGGAGATTTATATGCCGGCTTTTAAGGCAGCAGTGGAGAAAGGTCATGCCGATGCCGTTATGCCGGCCTATAATAAAGTCAATGGGAAGTATTGTTCTGCCAATCCATTTTTATTAACCAAAGTATTGAGAGAAGAATGGGGCTTTACCGGGATAACGATTTCTGACTGGGGCGGTGTGCATAGCACGGTTCCTACTGCTAAAGCCGGTTTGGATGTGGAAATGAACGGTGATAGCGATTATAATAATTACTATTTTGCACAACCTCTGTTCGATGCAGTAAAAGCCGGGAAAGTAAGTGAAGATATCATCAATAATAAGATAAGGCGGATCTTGGGAGTGATGTTTAAATACCATATGCTAGGTGGAGGGAGTCGTCCAAAAGGTCGTCTGAATACTCCCGAACATCATCAAAAAGCCTATGAAGTGGCTTCCGAATCTATTGTCTTATTAAAAAATACAAAACATTTACTTCCCCTGGATGCTTCTAAAATTCAGTCTGTGGCTGTTATTGGAGACAATGCCACCAGGAAACAGGCACAACTGGGTTTTGGTGCCGGCGTGAAATCTCGTGAGATAACGCCTTTGGCAGGATTGAAGAATAAATTGAAGGGAAAAGTAAAGGTGCAGTTTGCGCAAGGCTACAAAGAAGAATACAAGCAGGTTAATCAGTCGGGATTAGATGATTCTCCTAAACGTATTCCTGTAGAAAAGGCTGATCCGAAGTTAATTAAAAAGGCAGTAGAAGCTGCTAAAAAAGCGGATGTAGCCATTGTGGTGGCCGGGAATACCCGTACTTATGAATCAGAGGGGACAGATAGAGAATCCCTGGCTTTGCCTTTTGGTGAAAATCAACTGATCAAAGCTGTAACGGCTGCCAATCCCAATACTGTCGTAGTTATTATTTCCGGCTCACCGGTGGAACTCAATCAGGTAAAAACAGAAACAAGTGCGTTGGTATGGTCCGGATTTAATGGAATAGAAGGAGGAACCGCCCTGGCAAATGTATTGTTGGGAACGGTAAATCCTTCCGGGAAACTGCCTTTTACCTTTCCGAAAAAGTTGAACGATGTTCCTTCTCAGGCAAATGGTTCCTTTCCGGGAGAAAATGGGGTTACACACTATAAAGAAGGAATTTTGGTAGGGTATCGTTGGTATGACACCAAAGATATTGCGCCACTTTTTCCTTTTGGATATGGATTGTCTTATACTTCCTTTGCTTTTTCGGATTTAAAAACAAACAAAGGAGTATTTAATAAAAAAGATACGATTCAGGTTTCAGTTGCATTAAAAAATACCGGTGACCGGGCGGGAAAAGAGACGGTACAGCTCTATGTACATGCGGTAAATCCATCTGTTCATATGGCAGAGCAGGAATTAAAAGCTTTCTCAAAGGTATCGTTGAAATCCGGTGAACAAAAAAACGTTTCTTTACCGGTAGCGATAAAGGATTTAGCCTATTATAATGAAGATAAAAACCAATGGATTATCTTAGCGGGAAAATATCAATTGCGCGTCGGTGCTTCTTCAAGGGATATTCGGGAGTCACTTACAATAACCATTCAATAAAATATAAAAAGTATATGAAAAATTGGATCATTACGCTGGTATTGGCTTGTACTTGTTTACAACTCTCTTATCATGCGGACGCAAAAATAAAACTACCGGCACTTTTTACAGATAATATGGTTTTACAGCAAAAAACAAAAGCACCGGTCTGGGGATGGGCAACTCCCGGAGAAAAAATTATTGTTACAGGAAGTTGGAATAATCAATCGACTCAGACGCGTGCAGCATCTGATGGCAGCTGGAAGCTTGATTTGAAAACGCCCAAAGCGGGAGGACCTTATACCTTGACCGTTCAAGGAAAGGAAAAGATTGTATTTCATCATGTCCTCATTGGGGAAGTCTGGATTTGCTCCGGACAGTCTAACATGGAAATGCCCGTGAAAGGGTGGGAGGGTGCGCCTATTCTTCACTCTCAAGAGGAAATAAAAAATGCAGATTATCCAAAAATCAGACTGTTTAAAGTGGAAAGAAATATTGCCTTTCAACCCCAGGAAAACTGCACAGGAAACTGGTTAGCATGTTCGCCGAAAACCGTAAAAGACTTTAGTGCGACGGCTTATTTTTTTGGGAAACAGCTTTATAAAAAACTGAATGTTCCAATTGGTCTGATAGAAACTTGTTGGGGTGGGACTGTAGCAGAAGCCTGGACCAGCCGATCCGCTCTGAAAGGATTGGGAGATTTCGGAGGTGCATTAGAGAAAGTGGATTCCATCAAACATCATATGGCTAACGACAAAATATCCGAAAAGCCGGAGAAAAACGCCCAAAAGAACCCCAATTTGCCGACGGTGTTGTATAATGGCATGATTCATCCTTTGATTCCTTATGCCATGAAAGGGGTGATTTGGTATCAGGGGGAATCTAATGTAGGTCGTGCGAAGCAATACAGCCAATTGTTTCCGGACATGATTCAGGATTGGCGAAAGCAATGGAAGGACGGCACATTCCCTTTTTATTATGTGCAGATTGCCCCCTATCCCTATGGAGACTCCGGACGAAAAGGTGCTGCTTTACGAGATGCGCAACGAAAGTCCCTGAGCGTTCCCAACACAGGAATGGTTGTTACGCTGGATATAGGGGACACCACTAATATCCATCCGGCGAATAAAGAGGAAGTAGGGCGACGACTTTCTTTGTGGGCATTAAACAAAACCTATGGAAGAAAAGATATTGTTTATTCCGGACCTTTATTTGATAAAATGGAAGTAAAAGACGCTAAAGTAGTCGTGTCTTTTAAACATACCGATGGTGGATTAATATCAAAAGGAGGAGATCTTGATTGTTTTGAAATTGCGGGAAGAAATGGAGAGTTTGTTTCGGCAAAGGCCTCTATAAAAGGTCAGAAAGTTGTTGTACAATCCAATCAGGTCTCTCATCCCCAGGAGGTGCGCTTTGGTTGGCGGGACAATGCAGTTCCTCATTTGTTTAATAAAGCAGGATTGCCGGCGTCTTCTTTTTCAACTTTACAAAGAACAAAGGCACAATCTATTGCCTGGCAGCGGGTTGATCAACTGGGAAGGGGCATGAACCTGTCTTGGTTGGAGAATTATTGGAGTGGTACGGAATCGAATCATTATGAAGATTATCTGGATATGAACAGCATTGTCGATAAAAAGCAGGATTTGGCATTGATGCATCAGCTGGGCTTTAATACGGTACGACTACCGATTTCTTTTGATCATTGGACTTCCCAAAAAGCACCTTATTCTATTGTAAAAACAGATTATTTTGCCGCCATTGATTCGGTTTTAAAGTGGGCAAAATTATATGACTTGAATGTCATTATTGATAATCATCATGGTGCTTTGGACGATTCCGACCAAGTCATGCAGAAGTTGCCTCGAGCCATTGCGATTTGGAAACAGATTGCACAACGTTATAAAAACACGAATCCCGATAAAGTATTTTTTGAAATATACAATGAGCCGCATGACATCAGCAATGCACAGTGGAAAAAATGTGCGTTGCAATTAATCAAAGCTATTCGGAAAATCGTCCCCAACCATACACTGATTGTAGGAGGGGCAGATTGGAACAGCATCTCCGGACTTCAAAAAATGGGGAAGCTGCCGGATGATAATATTATTTATACTTTTCACTTTTATGATCCTTTTTTGTTTACCCATCAGGGAGCAGAGTGGGCCGGTGTGAAAGCCACTTCCAATATTCACATTCCTTTTCCTTATGATGCGGCAAAAATGCCATCTATGAATCCGGAATCAAAAGGTACTTATGGAGAAATCAATTATAAAAAGTATAAACAACAGGGGAATCAATCCTTCTTAAAAAAAGAATTAAGGGAAGTTAAAGCCTTTTCCAAAAAATATGATGTTCCTATATTTTGTGGGGAATGGGGAAGTTATAAAAAATACGCCGATCAGGAAAGCCGCTGTCATTATACGGCAACCATAAAAGATCTTTTGGAAACAATGCATATTCCTTACGCTTATTGGGAATGGGATCAGAGTTTTAGTTTTTTTAATGGGAAGCCGGCGCTGAAGAATATTCCTGAGGATATGAAAAAAGCATGGGGCTTTAATTAGTAAAGTTAAAAAATAAACAATGTTATTATTAGGGTTAGATATAGGAACTTCATCTATAAAAGCATCTGTTATTGATGAGGAAAAGCAGCAAGTTGTAGTTTCAGCCTCATTCCCGGAAAAAGAAGCCAAAATCCACGTCCCTCAGGCCGGCTGGGCAGAACAAGACCCCGAAAAATGGTGGGAATATGTACAAAAAGCAATTTTAAAGTGTCATGCCACAAAAAAATATAATTCCAAAGATATAACGGCCATTGGTATTGCCTACCAGATGCATGGGTTGGTGTTGGTTGATGAAAACCAAAAAGTCTTAAGAAATGCCATTATCTGGTGTGACAGTCGCGCGATAGAAATTGGAAACAATGCTTTTAATAAAATGGGAAAGGAGTATTGTTTGTCTCATTTTTTGAATTCCCCGGGGAATTTTACGGCAAGCAAATTAGCGTGGGTAAAAGCCAATGAACCTGATATCTATAAGAAGATAGACAAGATAATGTTGCCTGGAGACTTCATTGCCATGAAATTGACAGGAAGTATCACCACCAGTCCTTCTGCTTTATCAGAAGGTGTTTTTTGGGACTTTCAAAAAGATGAATTATCAGAGGATATTCTGAATTATTTTGGATTTGAAAAATCATTTTTCCCTGATGACAACCCCGTATTCTCGATACATGGTGAACTCAAGAAGTCAGTCGCGGAACGATTATCATTGTCCACTGATATTTCGTTAACCTATAAAGCGGGAGATCAACCTAACAATGCCTTGGCTCTTAATGTGATGCAACCGGGGGAAGTAGCTGCAACAGCTGGAACATCCGGCGTTATTTACGGTATAAATGACGCATTAAAATATGACAGAGAATCACGCGTAAATAGTTTTGCACATGTCAATTATTCCGGAGAAATGAAACGAATTGGTGTGCTGTTGTGTATTAATGGAACAGCTATTTTTTATCGGTGGATAAGAGATATCATTGGAACCAATTTTTCGTATCCGGAAATGAATGCGCTAGCTTCATCTGTGGATGAAGGTGCAGAAGGACTTTTAGCGCTTCCGTTTGGAAATGGAGCGGAGCGAATGTTGAATAATAAAACGATTGGGGCACAGTTTTTAAATTTGGATTTTAATGTACATTCAAAGGGGCATCTATTGAAAGCTATACTGGAAGGTATTGCCTTTTCCTTTAGATATGGTTTAGATATTATGCGAGAAAATGGGATTAATCCGTCGGTGATAAGAGTGAGTAAGGCAAATCTGTTTCTGAGTGATGTATTTGCACAAACTTTTGCAGATATTAATAACGTGACGGTAGAATTTTATAAAGGAGATGGGAGCTATGGAGCAGCTATTGGTGCAGGGATAGGTTCTGGTATTTTTAGAAATATAGAAGATGCTGCCAATAACCGGAAACCTGTTGGTTATCTTAATCCTCAAAGTAGCCAGCGTTATGAAAGGGTTTATAATGAGTGGAAAGAAAATTTGAAAATTTTTTTATAAGTTGAATACCAATTTTTTATTTGGCATGAAGGAAAATAATGATGCATTAATACTTAAATAGAATTGTGCATGAATAGGTTATGCACTTAATTATTATTGTCTATCTTTGATTCAATTGTTAGGGATAAAAACACTTAACTTATGAAATTGAAGCTTAGCTTACTGGTAATATTAGCGGTATGTAGTTTTTCTTTTGCAGAAGCACAACAGCGAGATACCATCTATGCCGACAGTCAGAGATACGTTCAGGATACTGTCAATCATAACGGTTTTCAAAAAGAAAAGTTATTTTTTGGTGGGAATATTGGACTGTCCTTTGGTTCTATGACCTATATTAATCTTTCTCCCTTGATTGGGTATCGGTTTTCAAAGATGCTCTCTGCAGGCATACAAATAAACGGTGTATATGAATCAGTGGATTATGGGATGGAGAAAGATCGTTATGGTATGTTGGGATTAGGTGTTTTTGGTCGATTTTATCCTATTCCTCAAATCTTCTTACAGGTACAGCCGGAAGCAGATTATTATATGGGAAAGACCAAATACAATGATGGAACTAGCTCAGGAAAATACCAGGATATTGCTACTGCTTTTTTAGTCGGAGGAGGTTATTCTCAGTCAATTGGACAAAACAGTGCTTTTGTAATCATGCTTTTATATGATGTATTGCAAAATGACAATTCTCCTTACGGGAATCAGCCTATTTTTAGAGCCGGGGTGAATATTGGGTTTTAGGTGACCTGTTATCAGTTATCGGCTTCTTGTCCTAAATGGAGTCAAAGGGTCGATTATCTGTTGTAGTAGGTTTTTAGGGAAAATTAAGATTGATTGGGGATAACTGAAATGTTGCTACCCTGGATGTAAACTTTTACCTTCATGCCTATACAGAATTGAGATTCAACGTTTTTATCTATTGGCAATTGGATGGTTTTCGTATTACTGGTTAATTGCAGGAGGAGGAATGAGGCAGTCTCTTGTATATCTAAAATAACAGCTTCTTGAGAATAACCGGCGTTCTGCTGCTTTTTTCGCTCTTTATTTTCGCCGTTTTTTATTTCAATATATCGATCTGCATTTCCCTCAATGTCTGCAGGGGAGTGGGAAACTAAGAGTGTGGTGAGATTAAATCGGTCATGAATTTTATTCAGTTCTACTTTTAGTTGGTTTTGCATGGCTGTGTCTAGGAAAGAAAATGGCTCATCCAGTAAAAGAAGTTTTGGCTTTCTGGCAAGCGCTCTAATGATAGCAACTCGTTGTTTTTGTCCTCCGGATAAAGAATTCGGATAACGGTTTCCCATTTTCTGCAATTCGCTTATTTGCAGTAAATAATGGAGGTAATCATGATCTTGATTTTTTCCTGCAGCATATTTTAAATTTTGTAAAACGGTCATATTGGGAAAGAGTGCCTGATCTTGAAATACAAAGCCAATAGCTCTATTTATAATGGATCTGTCTTGTTTTGTAGAGCTATCAAACCACACTTTCTTGTTGTATTCTATAATCCCTTTATCCGGTATTGTTAAACCTGCTAGCATTCTTAAGAAGGTGGTTTTCCCGGCACCCGATTTACCATAAATGACGATAAATTCTCCAGAATTTATTTCCATATCTATAGAGAGCGTTTTTTGTTCTCCTTCTATCTTGAGTCCCTTCTGAATGTTGATTTTAATCATAATGCTTTTTGAGACTTAAAAAGGTGCTTGTTTAAACTATAAACTACAAGTAATATCAAGAATGATATAATCAGTAAAATCAAAGAATAAATATGAGCAGCATGAAAATCGAGCGCTTCAACTGCATCATAGACAGCGATGGATGCTACTCGCGTTTCTTTTTTGATATTTCCTCCAATCATAAGGACGACACCAAATTCCCCTATGGTATGTGCAAAACTTAAAACAATTCCCGTAAGAATTGCAGGTTTGATATTGGGCAGAGAAACGCGAAAAAAAGTTTCGAATTTTGATTTTCCCAGCGTATAAGAAGCTTCTCTTAAATTGTTGGGCAAACTTTGAAAACCAGCTTGCAGCGGATGTATCATAAAAGGCAGACTGTAAAGCATGGATCCAATGACCAAGCCACTAAAAGAAAAGATGATCCTAAGATTAAAAGTCTGCTCAAGAAAGGAACCAAAAAAATGATTGGGACTGAAAGCGATGAGTAAATAGAAACCTAAAACAGAAGGAGGTAAAACCAGAGGTAAACTGATAATGGCTTCTATTCCGGACTTAAATCTGAAATTATGGTAGGCTAAGAAATGAGAAATAGGAATTCCTATCAGCAACAAAAGTACTGTGGTAATAAGAGAAAGTTCGAAGCTAAGCAGCAATGGCTGAAGACTGAATTCCATATATTGCAGAACTAATTTTTTATTTTGTAACCAAAGTACTTAAAAATTGCTTTCCCTTTAGGGCTAAAAAGAAAATTATAGAAAGCTTTTGCCTCAGATAAATTTTGCTTTTTTGCATGTTTAAGCAAAATAACCCCTTGTTTAATGTCTGCATAATCTTTATCAGGTATTAAAATCCATTGTCCTTTTCCTTGCATCGACGGGCTTTTCACTACAGAAAGTGCAGTGAATGCAACGTCTGCTACGCCTAAAAGAAAATATTGATTGACTTGAGATATGCTTTCACCATATACTATTTTACTTTTTATAGATTTATATAATCCTGCTTTTTTTAAAGCAGAGATGGTTGCTACACCGTATGGAGCTGTTTCAGGATTGGCTACAGCAATAGTTTTGATATCTGGGTTTTTTAAAGATCTTAATCCTTGTTTAAGCAGGTTATTTCCTTGACTCCATAATACTAATTGTCCATAAGCATAAGTTTTAGGAGGGGTAAGCGCTGCACCTGATTGATAAATAGATTGGGGATATTTCATATCAGCCGAAAGAAAAAGATCATAAGGAGCTCCATGCTTAATTTGTGCAGTAAGTTTACCTGAAGAATTGATTATCAATTCAATGTTATCGCCATGATTTTTTTCAAATACTTTCTTAATGGAATCCATTACAAATTGTGTGTTGGCAGCTGCAGCGATGCGTATTGTTTGTGCCTGAACTTCAAAACACGTAAATACCATCACTAAGAAAGCCAGATAAAGATTCCGGCTTTGTTTTATAATTTGTTTTTTTAACTTTTGATAACTCAATTCTTCATATTTTTATAGAGAGATTATTTTCTCTTTATTCTGTTTTTAGAGAAACATTATCAGCTATTTCTTATTTTCAAAGGTAAAATGTTTTTACCTTTGTACCGCGTTAATTTATGTTTAAATGGAGCATTTATGACCATAAATATTCTGGCTTTTGGGATTGCCAAAGAAATTTTAGGAAACAATGAGAATTCATTTGAAGTTCAGGAAGGAATAAATGTGAAAATGCTGCGCTCTTTTCTCATTGAGCGTTTTCCCAAGATGAAATCATTAGCTTCATTTCTCATTGCCGTGGATGGAGAATATGCTGCCGAAGATGTAGTAATAAATCCTGAACATGAAGTTGCTGTTATTCCTCCGGTGAGCGGTGGCTAGAATACTGTTTTAATGTAATGATAGACCTAAAGATATTAGATACTGCACTTTCTGCTTCCGAAGCTTTAGCTAAAATGAATCATCCGGCTTGTGGTGGAATAGACATTTTTATTGGAATGGTAAGAGCGCAAACTGAAAAACAGGAAGTAGTGAGATTAGAGTATGAGGCTTATTATGGGATGGCCATAAAGGAAATGGAAAAAATTGCACAGGAAGTGAAAGCCAAATGGTCGGTGGAGGATATTTTGATACATCATCGGGTGGGCATATTATCTGTCGGAGAAATTGCTGTGATAATTGCGGTTAATGCACCACATCGGAAGGCTGCATTTGAAGCCTGTCAATATGCTATTGATACTTTAAAGCAAACCGTACCTATTTGGAAAAAGGAAGTTTTTGTGAATGGGGAAGAATGGGTTTCTGCGCATGCATGATGTTTAAGAAGAAAGCCTCTTTTTTTGAGCTATTCTAAACCTTTTTCTCTAATTTGCAGTTTCTAAAACCTTAAGTATATGTTTTCAAAAGAAACTTATCAGAATAGAAGAGCTCAACTTCAAAAAAATGTTTCCGGTGGGGTTTTATTATTTCTCGGAAATATTGAGAATCCAATGAACTTTAATGATAATCCGTATCCTTTCAGACAGGACAGTAGTTTTGTGTATTATTTTGGTATTCAGGAGCCGAAATTAGCTGCTATAATAGATATTGATGAGGATAAAACCATCGTTTTTGGTGATGAGTTAGAAATAGATGATATCATCTGGATGGGAAGTCAGGAAACTATAAAAGCCAAGGCGACTAAATCGGGAGTGGCTGAAACGCAGCCTTTTCAGAAATTATTCGATTATGTCGGGAAAGTAAAGAATAGTGGACGTAAGGTTCATTTTCTTCCGCCCTATCAGTCTGTGAATAAAATCTTGTTGAGTCATCTTTTTGAAACAAAAATAGAAGCGCTTCACCCCTCAGTTGAATTTATCAAAGCTATTGCTGCACAGCGTTCTATTAAGGAAAAACAGGAAGTGGCAGAGATGGAAAAAGCAGCCAATGTATCGAATGAAATGCATCGAGTGGCTATGCGTGTAACAAAAGCCGGAATGAAGGAATATGAAATCTTTAGTGCAATCCAAAAAGTAGTATCTGATAATGAATGTAGTTTTTCCTATCCGCCGATCGTGACCAAAGATGGTGGTGTATTACATAATCATTACAGAGGAAATACTTTACAAAATGGAGATTTGGTATTAAACGATTCAGGAGTAGAAACTGCCAGTTGTTATGCTGCAGATTTAACGCGTACTTATCCTGTAGATAAAAAATTCACACCGAAGCAAAGAGATATGTACAATGTGGTGTTGAATGCTTTTGAAATATCTCAGGCAATAATGAAACCGGGATTAAATTATAAAGAAGTACACCGCAAAGCTGCAGAGATGTTGGTGGAAGGTTTTATTGATCTGGGATTGATGAAGGGAAATGCGCAGGAAGCGGTGGCAAACAATGCACATACTTTATTTTTTCAATGTGGTACCGGGCATTTGATGGGGATTGATGTACATGATATGCAGGATTTGGGTGAGCATTATGTGGGATATACAGAAGAGGAACCTAAAGATTTAGAAACTTTTGGTTGGAAGTCTTTGCGCTTAGGGAAAGCATTGGAAAAAGATAATGTCGTGACTATAGAACCTGGTTTTTATGCTATTCCACAATTAATTGATCAGTGGCAAAAAGAGAATAAACTTGCTGACTTTATTAATTATGATAAAGTGAATGAATATCGTGACTTTGGCGGAATTCGTATTGAGGATGATTTCTTAATTACAGAAAATGGATATCGTTTACTCGGAGATGGCTTATTGAAAAAGGCTGACGATATTGAATTGCTCCGCTTAGAAAGTCTAAAATAATATTGTAAATAGAACTTATAGTATATTTATAATCAATAGAATAATATTATAAAAAATACGACCTGCTTTCGCAGGTCGTATTTTTGTCTTTATATATGGATGTGAAATTGTTTTCAGGTTATTTCACTGCTATTTCCTTGGGTTTTACAATTTTCTCTTCTTTTTTAGGCAAGGTTAATTGTAAAACACCGTTTTCGTAGGAAGCGGCTACATTTTCCTGATCTATATCGTCATCAAGTGTAAAGGATCGTTTGAAAGATCGATAGTTGTATTCTCTACGAATGTGTTTTTCGGAATCTTCCTTTTTTTCCTCTTTCTTTTCTACAGATATAGTCAGGATATCACCTTCAGTTTTGATTTTGAAATCAGCCTTGTCCATTCCCGGAGCAACAATTTCTAATTTGAAATTGTCTTCCGTTTCCTGAACATTTACCGGCGGATAAAATCCTGAACTTTTACTTTCTGTGTTATCAAACCATTGATAATTTAAAGGTTTGAAAAAATCTTCAAAGAAATCTAAATTGTTTCTGTTTTCGTTGCTCTTCGTTAAATGTCTCATGATATTTAGTTTTTAATTAGTTTAAAATTGATTTCACTTTCCTATAGTACAAAGGAGGTACCAATCGAATTCTGATGCAAAGTCGGCAGTTTTATCAAAAATAATAAGCCATAATGGCGGTTATTTGTTATTTTTGATGACAAAATGGCATTTTATATCATTAAAAATGAAAAGTTGAATGGGTATAATTCAATTAGAAAAATCAACTTCGGTTTTGTAGCTTTGTGGCTATGAAAATCGTTATCTTAGATGGCTATGCTATGAATCCAGGAGATTTAAGTTGGAATCAACTAAAGACTTTAGGGGATATTCAACTTTATGATCGCACGCCTATTCCAAAAGTTGCCGATAGAATAAAAGATGCGGAGATTGTTTTAACAAACAAAGCAGTTGTGCATGCAGAGGCTATTCAAGAGGCGGTCAATTTAAAATATGTGGGTGTGATGGCTACCGGTATTAATGTCGTAGATGTGGAAGCTGCAAAAGAAAAAGGAATTACGGTTACTAATATACCGGCGTACAGTACAGATTCCGTCGCTCAGCTTACCTTTTCTTTGATATTGGAATTTGCAAATCATGTGCAGGCACATGCTGAAAGTGTAGCTCAAGGGAATTGGGTAAAGAGTGAAGATTTTAGTTATCTGGTAGCTCCCCAGATTGAATTAAAAGGGAAAACCTTGGCATTGATTGGTTTTGGTAAGATTGGACAAGCCGTAGCCCGAATTGGATTAGCTTTTGGGATGAAAGTTATTTCGTCACATCATCATCCAAAAAGAGATGCTACGGAAGGAGTAACTTTTGTAGAAGAAGAGCGTTGCTTTAGAGAAGCAGACTTTTTAAGTTTACATTGTCCGCTAAATGAGGATAATAAAGGTTTTGTAAATAAAGAGCGGCTGAATTTAATGAAATCATCTGGTTTTATTATAAATACGGCCAGAGGTCTCTTGATTAATGAAGCTGATTTAGCGGAAACTCTTAATGAAGAAAAAATTTCGGGTGCAGCGTTGGATGTACTTTCTACAGAACCTCCATCCGAAGATAATCCACTGCTAAAAGCTAAAAACTGTAAAATTACTCCGCATATTGCATGGTCTACGCTGGAGGCCAGAACCCGATTGATGAGCACGGTAGTAGATAATATTAAGCATTGGCAGGAAGGAACAGCTATTAATGTGGTAGGCTGAACAATTAAACTGTAGAGACTGTTAAGAAAAAAAATATAATAAATTATGTCAGAAAAGAAAGTTGTTTATATCACCGGTGGAAGTAAAGGGATCGGTAAAGGAGTAGCTCAATATCTTATTAATGAAGGATATAGAGTAGCTGTAAGTAGTAGAAAACAGGAAAATGCTGATGATGCAGTAGCCGATATTTCGGGAGATGCTGAAGATAAATTGGCATTGCAATCAGATGTCAGAAAGAAAGAAGATGAAGAAGCAGCTATTCAGCGTATCATAGACAAATGGGGGAGATTAGATGTGTTGGTAGCTAATGCCGGTTTGGGAGTATATAAATCAATAGAAGAATTGTCTCATGATGATTGGAATAAAATGATTGATACCAATGTGACAGGAGTATTTAATAGCGTAAAAGCTTCTCTAAATCAGATTATTGACCATGATGGTTATATTATGACAGTCGCGAGTTTACAGGGAATCTATTTCAATGCAAAAGCATCCGGGTATAATGCGAGCAAGTTTGCTATTGTTGGGTTTACGCAAGCTTTGATGTTAGATTTGAGACAGAAAGGCGTGAAAGTAACTACCATTTTACCGGGATCCGTTTCTACGCATTTTAATGAACATACACCTTCCGAAAAAGATTATTGGAAGATTCAGCCGGAAGATATGGGAGAATTAGTTTATGATTTATTAAAAATGAACCCTCGGACTTTACCCAGTAAAATTGAGGTACGTCCCTCTAAGCCACCTATTAAGAAATAAGCACAGTGATGGAAGAATGTATTTCATTTAGTGATTTACTTTCTTCTTTGTTTTGGCTTGGGAATAATTATAGGAAAATACTGCCCAAATAGCCAATACGAGCCAGATAATAAAACCTAAACCACTAGGGAATAGAGATAAAAAAGCTAGTATATGGAAAATGAGCGCAACTGTTCCATTAAACCATTTTTTTCTCAGATAGAAAGATAACCAGGGTAACGCTATAGCTACAAAAATGTTCATGCACTATTGGTCTTTCGAAAAAAAAGATTTTAATTCCTCACTCGCGTTTTGAGTCTGGGTTTTCCCACTAAGAATTAAACGAATTTGCCGGCGTGTCGCGGATTCTTCAAAAAGTCTAATTTCTTCTTCAGTCTCTGGCGTTACTTGTGGAACTGCGATAGGACGTTTATTTTCGTCTAAAGCAACAAAAGTATAAAAAGCTTCATTAGACTGATATCTTACTTTTTCGACGGGATTTTCACCAAAAACTTTAAGATGTACTTCCATAGAACTTTTAAAAGCACGGGTGATTTGTGCATGAATCTGAATAACATAGCCTCGGTTGATAGGCTTTTTGAAGGATAGATTATCTACAGAAACGGTGACAGTAGGGCGGCCGGAGTGTTTCATGGAAGAAAGAGCGGCTGCAATATCCATCCAATACATGAGTCGTCCCCCCATAAGATTGTCATATTGATTGGTATCATTGGGCATGACCAACTCATTCATAATAACCAAAGAATCTTTCGCTTTTTTCGCTTCCATATCTTTTCTAAATTTTCTTTCCTATGCAAATCTACATTAAAGCTTTAAATTTAAACATCTCCCATATTTATATCTTAATAAATTGGGAAAGAAATTGTTTACAGTCTCAAAAAGATGTAATTTTGCATGACCTGTGGATTTTGTGCGGTCTGCAAAAACACAGAGGATGAAGGCCGTTATAGGTTCCCGGGTCGCAAAAACTGTAATTTTTTTGAAACTCGGTAAAACTTATGGCTAAGTATATTTTTGTAACAGGAGGGGTTA
>Ga0079226_10000941_pt1 | contig 21768 bp, 14 predicted proteins | sample Poulit2014_FD_76345 | JGI IMG/M metagenome (GOLD analysis project Ga0079226, IMG submission 76345) | Agricultural soil microbial communities from Georgia to study Nitrogen management - Poultry litter 2014 | ecosystem: Environmental > Terrestrial > Soil > Agricultural land | place: USA: Georgia... | reverse complement strand
TTATAATCGTGCATAAAGCTAAATGGCTCTACCGTTCTATCTGATATTGTAGCACTATTCGAAGAGCGATAATTTTTTAAAATAACTTGTTGAGAACGCTTCATCCCTTCCGACAATAATTGTACTTTTTCAATATTCGTAGTAAGTGTAAGGTCTTTAAGCGCTTTAAAATCATATAGAGAATGAAGTTTTTTCAAAAGCCTATTAACCAATTCTGTATCAGCATTAATTGTAGATAAAGCCTGATAAAAAATATGTACTTCTTCTTCAGTAAAATGAAACAGCTCATTTAATTCCCTTATATTAGAAAGTTCTTGAACCAAACGATAATGTCCCTCAGAGCGTTCCAGAATATAACCAGCATTCTCAATCTGATTTAAATATCTATAAATTGTGCGTTCACTGACCTCAAATCTATCTGCTAAATCTTGTAAACTATATAACCTATTACCAGACAATAGTTTCAATAAGCGTAACGATTTTTCCATATACTACTTATCTAATATCTTTTTCCTTAACTTAAAAACACTTACGAGTCGTTTTCTATTTTGTATAAATATAACAATTATTAACTTAAATAATCATAAACGCAATATGTTTTACAAAACATCTATTTCATTTTTAATTTATTATCCTCCAAGAATCAATCATTTATATCTCTAAGTATGCTCTTATAGTTTTTAAAAAAGCAAATAATACTAAACACTTATTCCTAATTGTAACATAATCGTATAAAATCTGTAGGCAGATGGTAATATGCTGTCTCTATCTTGCCGCCATGAAAGTAATAAACCATACAGGCTTATTAAATATAGGTTCTACCACACCTATATTTCCAGGCAGAAGGGTTTTCTATTTTCATAAATCAAATTGTATAAAACTTTTATTAAAAATTTATGATCAAAATTATGTTTTACTCGTTCAATCGACCTGGCTTATTCCTATTAAGGTCTTTTGTTCTTTGTTTTTTAATGTTCAATGCTTGGAGTTCCAAGGCACAAGCCTTACAACAAAGTCCTATAACAGGGAAAGTTGTAGATAGCGACCAGCTTCCTTTACTAGGAGCTACGGTGGTAGTTTCGGGTTTACAACAAGGTACTTCTACAAATTTCGATGGCGTTTTTAGCCTTCTTGTTAAGGAACTGCCTATCACCCTAGAAGTGTCTTATATTGGTTTTGAAACACAACAAGTAGAGGTTACCAACACGGATTCACTTTTAATCACTATGACTCCTGATGAACATATACTTTCCGAAGTAGTTATAACGGCTCTAGGAATGGAGCGTGAAGAGAAGAAACTAGGGTATTCTCAGCAAACGGTTAGTTCGGAATCTCTTACAGATGCTCGACCTAACAACTGGTCGGATGCATTACGAGGAAAGGTTGCAGGGCTAAGCATTACAGGATTGGGAGGTCCTATTTCCTCTCAACAAATTAAGCTGCGTGGAGATACCTCCTTAGATCCGTCAAATAATTCGGCATTAATCGTAATAGATGGGGTACCTATTCAAAACGAATTTTCAGGGTCTGGAGCATCCAACGCCTATATGGGGGGAAGTGCAAATAACGACACTCCAGTTGATTTTGGAAATGCTATTTCTGATCTAAATCCAGATGATATTGAAAGCATCACCGTATTGAAAGGAGCTGGTGCCTCAGCATTGTATGGATATCAGGCTGCTAATGGGGCAATAATTATCACTACTAAATCTGGAAAGAAAAACGAAGGCTTAGGAATTAGTATCAGTTCGAGTACTAAGTTTGATGTGATTACCAATTGGCCAGACTGGCAATACGAATATGGTCAAGGTAGCGGAAAAGGGTCTTACTTGAAACCTGCTTTTGATGAAAATGGTAATCCCGTGCCTTATAACGAAAGACTCTATTACTCCTATCATGCATCGGATGATGGTAACAGCACTGCAGGGAGTAGTAGTGCTTTTGGTCCAAAATTCGATGGACAATATTACTATCAATACGATCCCGAATTAGAAGGACAAGCTGCTGAAAGAACATTATGGAAACCTTATAAAAACAATAGAAAAGACTTCTGGAGAACTGGAATTACCAATATCCAAAACATTTCAATACAAGGGGGTGACGCTAACGGCTCGATGAGAGGTTCGGTTACACGAGTTAAAAACAATTGGATTATGCCCAATACTGGTTTTGACCAAATGAGCGTGTCGGTTAATGGTAATTATCAAATACACGATAAAATCAAAGTCAGTTCAGTAATTAATTATAGGAATAAGGCTAGTGACAACCTTCCTGGACAAGGGTATAACAACCACTCTATTGGGTATTTTATGATTTTTCAAAACCCTAATGTGGACTTGAATTGGTACCGCCCTATCTGGAAAAAAGGACAGGAGAATATTTCTATGATTAGTCCTTATAGCTCCTATATTGATAATCCCTATGCACTAGCCTATGAAGTGACTAACAGTTTGGGTCAAGATGCAGTAACTGGCAATTTTAAAGTAGATGTGGACCTTAGTGATCGCTTAAAACTAATGTTACGTTCGGCTGTAAACTTATATAATAAAGATATGGAGCAACGAAGACCTTATGATTTAAATAGGTTTGCAAAAGGTCATTATAGAAAAACAGGGGTCGCTAAACGTGAAACTAACCTAGATTTTCTCCTTTCCTACACAGACAAGTTGAGCGATCACTTTGAGCTGGGAGTAAATCTTGGCGGTAATATGCTGGACTACCAGTATCTTCGTCAAGATTCTTGGGCAGATGGATTGGAAATTCCTGGGATTTATAACCTTGTAAATGCCTCACAATATTTTACAAGTAAGTTCGATGGCTATAATAAGGTCAATAGCTTGTATGGGATGGTGAGTATGGGATGGAAAAATTATCTGTATTTAGACCTAACCGCTAGGAATGATTGGAATAGTATGCTTCCTAAGAAAAACAGATCACACTTTTTTCCTTCTGCTAGTTTAGGGTTTATTCTAAGTGATCTAGCAAACCTTCCATCAGCGATTAATTTTGCGAAATTAAGAGGTTCTATTGCTAGCGTAGGTGGTGCGGGGAGTTTCGATAATCGTTATAAAACCGATAAATACTATGTTCGAAGTGATTTTGGTGGTTCTGCTCAAGCTCCTACAGCCCTGTACAATACAGACTTAAAACCAGAGGTCACACTGAGTTCGGAAGTAGGAATGGATTTTAGGATGTTCCGCAATCGCTTGCGATTGGATGCTGCAGTTTATCAAACCAATACCAAAAATCAAATTTTGAGCGTTCCACTTCCCCGATCTTCGGGCTATACTAGCAGGCTTACCAATGCTGGAGAAGTCCGTACAAGGGGTATTGAATTACTCTTGGATCTAAAACCTATCCAAAATGAGGTTTTCGAGTGGCAAAGTATTCTTAATTGGAGTAAAAGTGAAAGTAGAGTGCTTTCATTGCATGATAGCTCATTGGAAGGAAGGTTAGAATTGATGAGTTCCTCGGGTGCTAGATTAATGGCTATAGAAGGTGGATCTACTGGTGCGTTGTACGGAAGAGCCTATAATAGAAATAAAGATGGGGCTATCATCTACGATAATAATGGCTTCCCTACTCTCACAGAAGATATCGTATATATAGGGGATACTCAACCTAAATGGATGGCAGGTATTGTCAACAATTTCAAGTATAAAAACTTTACACTTGGGGTGGTAGTTGATGCTAAATATGGGGGTACTATTTATTCTCATTCCCACCATAAACTTACCGAACAAGGGAAATTAAAACATACTCTTAAAGGTCGAGAAGAAGGATTCCTTATAGGTGAAGGGGTGGTTCAAAATGAAGATGGCAGCTACTCCCCCAATACCAAAGAAGTAGGAATAGCAGACTATTATGCACGTCACTATCAGTTAAACAACACAGAGGCAAACTCTTTCGATGCTTCTTTCCTAAAACTAAGAGAGATTAGCCTGGAGTATAACTTTCCAAAAGAGAGCATTCAAGACTGGAACTTGACGCGATTAAGCTTATCTCTATATGGTAGGAATTTAGCGACTCTATCAGACTTTCCAATGTACGACCCAGAAGTAGCAGGTCTTGCTTCGGGAACCAATATGCACCCAGGTGTCGAAATCGGGCAACTACCTGTGCCAGCCGAATTTGGAATCAATATTAAACTAGGAATATAACAAATGAAAAAAATGAAATTTATAAAAGTAATTACCCTACTCACAGCAATATTAAGTATAATAGGTTGTACCTCCGACTTTGAGGAGATAAACAAAGACCCTAATAATCTGGATGCCATTACCCCTGGTAGCGTACTAAACCCTGTTCTCTATCAATTAGCAAAGAGAAATGCACTTCAATACCGTGCTGTTACAGCTCCTTTAATGCAGGCCATAGTTAGAACGGATGATTTTATATACTCTCCCTTCTTATACGATTTGGACCCCAATATTGGCGCTAGCACATGGAATGACTATTACCGATGGCTGAACAATATACACGAAATGGAAATGGTCGCTGATCAACTCCAAGATAACAACTACAAGGCCATTGCCTTAACTTTAAAAGCCTATGCGTTTTCCATACTCACGGATACTTTTGGGGATATTCCTATGGAAGAAGCACTACAAGCAGAAAATGGAATATGGTATCCTAAATACACCGAACAGAAAGATATATATCCTATACTTTTAGAGTATTTGGAAACCGCAAATAGCTTGTACAGACTAGATGAAAACATGATATATGTGGAGGATATTTTATTTAAAAATGAAGTTTCTAAATGGCAGAAATTCACAAACACTTTACAACTACGACTTTTATTAAGAGTCTCCAATCGAAGTGAAATAGAGAGTTACAGTCGTTTATCAAGAATTTTGAATGACCCGGTTACCTACCCGATCTTCAATTCTATAAATGATCAAGCAGTGCTGGAGATAAGTGGTATTCCTCCTCTGATGTCTCCTTGGGACCGACCTCAAGATTTTAATACTTTCCGATATGTTACAGAGTTTTTCATCGATAATCTTAAAAAAACAGACGATCCAAGGCTACCTCATTTCGCAAGTGTAGCAAGAGGTATTAACAATGAGAATTATGGTTATATAGGAGTGCCAGTGGATTTTATAAATACTCCATTGCCCGATTCCATAGCTACGCCTTCGGGAGTTAGTCAACAATTAGCCGTAGCTCCGATGATTATTCCTTTGATGTCTTATGCCGAATTGTGCTTTATCCAAGCCGAACTTGCCTATAAAGGATATATAAGCAGCAGTGCAGAAGAGCATTATAACGAAGGAATACAAGCAGCTATAGAGATGTGGGGGCTAGAAATAACAGAAGATTTTATAAATCAAACAAATATAAAATATGACAATAGCTTAGAGCAAATCATGCTACAAAAATATTATGCTTTGTTTTTTACAGATTACCAAGCTTGGTTTGAACATCGTAGAACTGGTTTTCCTAAACTCCAAACAACAAATTCTATGTTGAATAACCAAGAAATGCCTGCAAGGCTCTACTACCCCCTAGACGAAATAGACATGAACAATAAAAATACACAAGAAGCAATAGATAGAATGGGAGGAAATGAAATCAATATCAAAGTGTGGTGGGCACAATAAATTTTTATACAAATAATATAACGCTATGAAAAATGTAATTAAAACACTCTGTTTGTTAGTAGGTATTGTACTAACGCCTCATGTAATGGCTCAACAAATCGCTAAGGGATTTGTCTATGAAGATACCAATATGAACGGAAAACAGGATCAACAGGAACCAGGGTTGGCAAATATACTCGTAACGAATGGAGTCGAGGTAGTAAAAACCAATACAAAAGGCTATTACGAAATACCTGTAAATAATGATGCCATTATTCAAGTCATCAAGCCTGGTAACTACAATTATCTTTACGATTCCTTTTTCCTTCCTAAGTTTTTTTATAATCATAAACCCCATGGCTCTCCAACATTAAAATATGCTGGAGTAGCTCCTACAGGAAACTTGCCAAAGTCCATCGATTTCGGATTGATCAAACAAGAAATTGAATCTTCCTATAGAGTTTTATTGATGGGAGATCCACAACCTTATACTCTTGAAGAAATGGGTTATTTTAGAGATAAAATAGTAAATGATTTAAAAGCCTATACTTCCGAATATGAATTTGGGATTACCCTAGGAGATATCGTAGGGGATGATCTAGATTTATTCGCCCCCTATAAACAGGTTATGCAAGCATTAGAAAAACCTTGGTTTAATGTAATGGGGAATCACGATATGAATTATGATGTGAAAGAAGACCATCTATCCGATGAAACTTTTGAACGTGAATTTGGCCCTGCTAATTATGCTTTTTTCCATGGAGAGGTTCTCTATATTATGATAGACAATATTCTTTATCCTGATCCTAGAGGGGTAACACAATATTGGGGTGGATTGAGAAAAGATCAAAAAAAATGGATTAGAAATGTGTTAAAGCATGTTCCAAATGATAAATTAGTAGTAGTATCGATGCATATACCTTTAAGCGAACCCGATGCGGATACATATCGCGATCAAGATCGAAGCTTTTTGCTACAAGAACTCGCTCGTTTTGAAAACAGCTTAAGTTTATCGGCTCATACTCATTTACAAAAACAAGATTTCTTTGGCTGGGAAGAGGGTTATTTAAAGCCGTATGCTTTGCATCATCACTACAACGTAGGTACTACTTCTGGAGATTGGTACTCAGGTCAAAAAGATGAAAAGGGATTACCAAACTCTATGATGCGAGATGGCACTCCTAGCGGTTATGCTTTTTTGGAAATCAATGGAACTGATTATGATATTTCTTATAAAATAGCAGGGAAATCTGATCAAGAACAAATCGGAATATTTGTACCAAAGGAAGTGAAAAAAGCGGATAGAAGTCGCCATTTCATTCATGCTAATTTCTATCTTGGGTCTAAGTTTGATAGTCTTGAATTCCGTATAGATAATGGGAAATGGATAAAAATGCATAAGGTTGAGCAAACCGATCCGCAATATGTAAACCAACTCTTTGAATGGTACAACAGTGAGACAGCTATTGCCGACAAACGTCCTTCAGAACCTGTGATAAGCCAACACTTATGGCGGGCTAGATTACCTGTCAACCTTCCTGAAGGAGAACATACTATCGAAGTCCGAGCCAAACATTTTTTGGGAAAAACATATACCAATAGCAAAACTTATCGAATTGTTAATTAGAGCTTATGAACATTTTAAAATTAAATTTAATCCTACTTTGTAGTATATTTTTACAGGCTTGTCAATTGAACTCGCCTGTAAAAATTTCTGTACAGGGACATCGAGGAGATCGTGGAAATTGGCCAGAGAATACTTTAAAAGCGTTCAAAAGTGCCATAGATAAAGGAGTGGACGTGATAGAACTAGATATAGTTATCAACAAATATGATGAGATTATAGTTTCGCATGAACCTTATATGCATTCCGATTATGTATTGCTTCCTAACGGTCAACCGATTCACCCCAACTTACATAGTAACTACAACATTTACAATATGAAGCTAGACAGTGTTCAAATGTACGATACAGGATCTAAATTCTATTCCGCTTTTCCAAAACAGATTAAAATTCCAAGTTATAAACCTGGTTTGGGAGAGGTTTTTGAATATCTAAAAGAAGAGTTTGGCACTAGTGTCTTCCAAAATGTGGCTTTTAATATCGAACTGAAATCCAATCCAAAAGAGTATGGTAAATTTCAACACTACCCAGATAAGATGGTTTCTGTGTTTTTGACTTTTATGAAAGATTACCCTTTGGTAAAATATACTCTTCAAAGTTTTGATATACAGATTCTGGAATATGCGAAAGCCAAAAAACCTGATCTTACCATTTCGTATCTGGTTTCTAAAGGGAGTTTTAAAGAAAACCTTATGAAACTAAGCTTCCTACCTGATATCTACAGCCCCAATTATAAGCTATTGACCCATGCTTCGGAGGTTAGGAATATACAAGAGTATGGTTTAAAAGTTATCCCTTGGACAGTTAATGACGTAGAGGACATCCAATATATAATAAATTTGGGGGTGGATGAGATTATTTCTGATTATCCCGAATTAGCCTTAAGCATAATAAAAGCTTCGAATTAAATAATTTAAGTATAATTTTTATAAATAAAGAGCTAGATTTTACTCTCAACTTGATAGAGGAAATCTAGCTCTTATTTTATTAACTTTCTGATAGAACCTTGAGTTTGGCAAATCTTAGTAACAGCCTTTTCAAGCCTCCATTTTCAAAATGTATCTCTGCACTTACATCTGCTCCTGTTCCCGAGATATTAACTACTTTTCCTTTTCCAAAACGATTGTGTTCTACAAACTGCCCCTTCTCCAACTGAATAATAGGGGTAGCTTTCTTTAGACTATTTACTGGTTTTAACCTACGTATTTTTTTCTTTTCAGCCTCATCTGGTCCTTTTGGAGGAATCCCTGGAACTGGTTTTGTCTGTCGAAAACGACTTTTATCTATTTCATCAAACTTATCAAAATTCGCTAGCGATTGGAATCTACGGCTTCTTACCGAACTTAGGTATTGCAAATATTTATCATCTATTTCGTCAATGAATCGACTTGGATCGGCATCGGTGAGTTTACCCCATTGATAACGAGTTTGAGCATAGGTCAAATAGGCTTGTTTTTCGGCACGAGTAAGGGCTACATAGAACAATCTCCTTTCTTCTTCTAACTCACTTCTTGAGTTTAAGTTCATACCGCTAGGGAACAGGTTTTCTTCCATTCCAACTATATATACATAAGGAAACTCCAAGCCTTTGGCAAGATGCACAGTCATCAATGCTACCCGATTACTATCTTCGGAGTCTTTATCCATATCAGTAGCTAAGGCTACATCCTCGAGAAATTCATGGATATCACCTGTTGCCCCTTCAATTTCTTTTTGTTGTTCGACAAAATCTTTAATTCCATTGAGTAATTCCTCTATATTCTCTACTCGTATTACACCTTCGGGAGTGGTGTCTTTCTTGAATTCGGTAATCAACCCAGATTTTCTCGCTACCAAATCAGCAATTTCAAAAGCATCCATTTTCTGTGCACTTACTGCTAAGCTTTCTATAAGTATCTGGAAACTTTTTAAACGAGTTCGAATCCCAGCATTGATCTTAAGATCAATCTTATCCATATTCTCTATTATTTCATATAGGGATCGCTGATAATGGTTAGCGGCGATATTGAGTCTATCTAGAGTAGTCTGGCCGATTCCCCTAGAAGGATAATTTATCACTCGTTTTAATGCCTCTTCGTCTTTTGGATTGACCAATAGTCTTAGATAGGCCAAGACATCTTTTACCTCCTTACGCTGGTAGAAACTCAATCCCCCGTAAATTCTATAAGGAATATTTCTTCTACGCATTGCGTCTTCCAAAGGTCGAGACTGCGCATTGGTCCTATACAAAACTGCATAGTCACTATATTCATTTCCGAGCTGCACTATATTCTCTTCTATAGATGCGGCAACAAAACGTCCCTCTTCTGCATCGGTAGGACTGAGGTGTACCTTAATCGGATTTCCATCTTCATTATGGGTCCACACTTCTTTTTCTAATCGTTGCTCGTTATTCTCTATGACACTATTAGCAGCATTTACAATAACCCCTGTCGAACGATAGTTCTGCTCCAAACGGTAAACTTTCACATTGTCATAGTCCTTTTGGAAGTTGAAGATATTATTGATATTTGCACCTCTAAACGCATAGATACTTTGTGCATCATCTCCTACCACACAAATGTTTTGGAACTTATCGCTCAGCGCTTTTACTATCAGATACTGGCTATGGTTAGTATCTTGATACTCATCCACCAAGATATATCGGAATCGATTTTGATACTTTGCTAACACCTCTGGGAATTTGGTCAACAACTCATTGGTTTTCAATAGCAAGTCATCAAAATCCATTGCTCCTGCTTTGAAGCATCTAGCTACATACTCTCTATAAATATCTCCTGTTCGGGGTCGTTTTGCCATGGCATCGCCCTCTACTAGTTCTGGCGTATTGAAATAAGCATTTACAGTAATCAAACTGTTTTTAAAGGAAGAGATTCTCGACTGTATCTGTTTGTATTTATAAACATCACGGTCCAATTGCATATCGCGAATAATAGCACGGATTACACTTTGTGAGTCTTGTGAATCATAGATTGTAAAATTTCTTGGATAGCCTAGTTTATCTGCTTCTACCCTCAGGATTCGAGCAAAAATACTGTGAAAAGTTCCCATCCATAAATTTTGTGCCTCCCCACGCCCCACAATTTGAGCAATACGGTGCTTCATTTCACGAGCCGCTTTATTAGTAAAAGTTAATGCCAAAATATTAAATGGATCTACTCCTTTCGACATCAGATAGGCAATACGATAGGTTAACACTCGAGTTTTACCCGACCCAGCACCTGCAATTACCATCATAGCACCCTCTTTTTGTAAAACAGGTGCGCGTTGTGCTTCATTGAGTTCTAATAGATATTTTTCCAAAATTCCCTTATTTTTTATTCCTAGACAATCAACCGAGAAATATAATCATATTTAAATATTTTTAATCCCCTCCTTTCAAATTTATTTTATAACCCTATAATTCTCTTCCAATTTATAAGCTTGCTCATTTAATTTACAAGTATTTGGCTAAAAACTACAACTTCACTCAAATCACTGTATGTCAACATCCTATATCTATTTAATCAGGATTACTCCACTTAACAAATCACATAATAAGAATTTAGATTATTTATTTTGTATAATTATTTCTATCTTTAAGAATCAAATCAATGGCAAAATTTCGTCAATATGGAAAACATCACAAGCTTTCTTTTTAGTATTCCTTGGTGGGCATGGATTCTTATTATTCTCTTCTTAATTGCTATCAAGGATGTTTTTTTTAATAAGAAACACACTATTAAACATAATTTTCCAGTAGTAGGACATCTACGCTATCTTTTAGAAAAAATTGGTCCCGAACTTAGACAATATATCGTTGCTAATAACCGAGAAGAACTCCCATTTAACCGCATTGAACGGAGCTGGATTTATGCTTCTTCTAAAAATGAAAACAATTACAAAGGTTTTGGTACAGACAGAGATATTTATGCAGAAAACTATGTATTTGTGAACAATGCTATGATTCCGTTTAAGATGCAAGAGGACAATCCTAACCAAGACGATCCTTATTTTTTGCCTAGTGCAAAGGTGATCGGTGGGTATAATAAGCGTAGAAGACCCTACCGCCCTGCTTCCATTATCAATGTTTCTGCTATGAGTTTTGGATCTTTATCTGCACGTGCTATCGAGTCTTTAAATATAGGCTGCAAACTCTCTCATGCTTATCACAATACGGGTGAAGGTGGCTTATCTCCCTATCATGACAAGGGTGCCGATGTGGTGTTTCATATCGGTACAGGCTATTTTGGAGTAAGAAACGAAAATGGCACTTTTAATATGGACAAATTAGTAAAATTAGTTCAGGACCATCCCAAAATTCGTGCTATCGAAATCAAACTCTCTCAAGGTGCAAAACCTGGTAAAGGTGGAGTTCTACCTGCTTCCAAAATCACACAGGAAATTTCGAAAATACGACATGTCCCTATGGGGAAAGATGTGCTCTCCCCTCCTACTCATTCGGCTTTTGATGATGTAGCATCGATGCTGAAGTTTATAGAAGAAGTTGCCGATGCAACAGGCCTTCCTGTTGGAATCAAATCGGCGGTAGGTAAGCTGGACGATTGGGAAGAATTGGCTCGTCTTATGAAAGCCAATAATCACGGTCCAGACTTTATTACTATAGACGGTGGTGAAGGCGGAACGGGAGCAGCTCCACCGAGCTTTGCCGACCATGTTTCTATCCCTTGGATATATGGATTTGGACAAGTATATCGGATTTTTAAAAAGCATAATCTTAATAATCGTATTGTATTTATAGGGAGCGGAAAATTAGGTTTACCCGCAAGGGCCGCTATGGCATTTGCAATGGGAGTAGATGTCATTAATGTTGCTCGAGAAGCCATGTTCTCTATAGGATGTATTCAAGCTCAGCTGTGTCATACCAACAACTGCCCAACAGGAGTCGCTACACAAAGAAAATGGCTGGAACGAGGTATCGATATCGAACAGAAATCGATACGCACCAATATGTATTTTAAAAACTTCCGAAAAGAACTCATCGAAATCACTCATGCTTGTGGTTATGAACATCCCTCTCAGTTTACAATGGATGACGTACAGCTATCTGTAGGTGACAAAAATCTTATCAAACCTTTATCAGAAATTTTTAGCTATATCAAAACCCCAGTGGATTTTACGTGTGTTAGAGACTTGGCATCTTGCTCCTATTTGGGAGGGGATTATAAAGTAAAAGAACAAAAAATTGAGATGAAAGAAATAAAAGATCAGAACCTGGTGAGATATTGATCGATAGAATAAGCAAATAAAACTATAGAGGTCTAGATTTAGGTCTAGACTTTTATTTTACAGGAAAAAACCCTGTATATTTAGCCTTTATAAAAATATGAACTTTTAAATTTTTGAAGAAAACAACCTATGGAATCTATATTTACCGAAACTCTAGGGTATTTACGCTATCTACTTCCTTCATTAGTAGTAGGTGTTATTGCTTATTATTTTTTTAAACTACATATCGACAATGAGGAACGCCGGAGACGCTTCTTGATTCATCAAGAAACAACAGGTGAAACCTTACCTTTAAGATTACAAGCTTATGAACGAATGACCCTTTTTTTGGAGCGTATAGACCCTAATAAACTATTGATACGCGTAAAACCCAATGGTAACAATCTACTGGATTATGAAAAACTTCTTATCCATACTATTGAACAAGAATTTGAACATAATCTAACTCAACAAATTTACCTCAGTAAGGAAGCGTGGAATTTTATCCTGACTTCTAAAAATGCTACAATTCAAATTATCCGAAATACAGTAAAAGAAAATACCATCGCACATCCCAACAAGTTTAGGGAAGAAATATTGACACATTATTTAGATAAAATCGCTCCTTCTAAGCAAGCTATTTTATATTTAAAAGACGAAGTAAGTCAGTTATGGTAAACCTTTACGAACTTTAGACTACGCCATCAAATTTATGGAAAGATACGACTATATGAAAAAATCGAGTGATAGTATTTATCACTCGATTTCTTTTATCTTAGGCTAGCTCCGAATTCTTTTTCGAAAGTACGTTGCAGTTTTTTCATAATCGCATCGATACGCTTGTCGGTTAGCGTTTGCTTCTCATCCAATAGCGTAAAACTTAGTGCATAAGATTTTTTACCTTCTGGTAAGCTATTTCCCGTATATACATCAAAAAGACTGACTTCTTTTAATAATTGAGAATCTACTTTTTTCGCCGCCATCTGTAGATCCGTAAAACGAATAGAGTCATCCAACAATAAGGCTAAGTCTCTTTTTACTTTCGGATACTTTGGAATACTCTGCAGCTGGAAACTACGATTTTTTACGATTTTAAATAGTTCCTCCCAATGGATATGGGCATAATATACAGGTTCGTCTATATCGAAAGTTTTACTGATTTTACTTGAAATCAATCCAAAATCTGCAACAACCAATTTATTTTTGATCAGTTGTAATCCTTCTGAAAACTGAGTATAATCGGTTTCTTTTTCTTGAACATCAGATAATCCTAATTTTTCTAATAAAGAATATACTACTCCTTTCAAGTAAAAGAAATCTGTGGGTTGAGAAGGGTTTTTCCAATTGGAAGCCGTTCTTTTCCCCATTATCAAAATTGATAACATCTTCTTCTCTACATATTGATTGGGATATTTATGATAAGTTTTTCCAAATTCAAACAGTTTTAAATTTCCAACTCTTCTATTAGCATTATAGGCTAAAGCTTCCAAGCCTCCAAATAGCATAGATTGTCTTAGAATAGATAGTTCGGCACTCAATGGATTTAGAAGTTCGACATTATGTTGTTCGTTTAATTCGGATAGTAATTGGGTATATTCTCGAGAAGAAAGAGAATTGGCCAGCATTTCGGTAAATCCCAAAGACACCAAATGGTCTCCAATTAGATTTTCAAATTTGAAATCAGAGTTTTCTTTAGCATGGGTGGTAGAAGTTTTAAGTTTATCGGGGATAGCAATTCTATTGTATCCGTAAACTCTTAATATTTCCTCTACCACATCGATTTCCCTTACTATATCATTTCTGTATGCAGGAATTGTTACACCCAATCCGCTTTCGGTAACATTATTAATTTTTATTTCCAATCCACTCAAAATACTTTTAATATCTTCCTCTGGGATCTCTTCACCTACTATACGGTTTATATTTTTATAATTGATAAATACCTGATGATCATTTATTCTTTTCGGATAGAAGTCTATCACATCGCTAGTCACTTCTCCCCCCGCTACCTCTTTAATAAGATTGGCTGCGCGCATCAAAGCATATTCTGTGATATTGGGGTCTATTCCTCTTTCAAATCGGAAAGACGCATCGGTATTAAGTCCGTGATACTTAGCCGATTTCCTGATGGTAATAGGATCAAAATAAGCACTTTCTAAGAAGATGTTTGATGTGTTTTCAGTCACTCCACTGTCTATTCCTCCAAATACTCCAGCAATTGCCATAGGTTTTTCGGCATCACAAACCATCAATTCTTCTCCGTTCAAAGTACGCTCTACCCCATCAAGGGTAACGAATTTCGTACCTTTTTCTACATTTTTAACTATAATCTTATTTCCCGAAATTTTTGAAGCATCGAAAGCATGTAAAGGTTGACCAAGGTCATGCAACACATAATTGGTCACGTCCACAATATTATTAATCGGAGACAGACCTATGGCTTTCAATCTGTTTTTTAGCCAATCAGGAGATTCTCCTACCTTTATCCCCGATATAGTAAGTCCTGCATATCTAGGTGCTTGTTCAATATTTTCTACATTTACTATGATTTTCAACGTACGTTGATCTACCCTAAAACTACTTACCGAAGGCGTGTTTAATTTTAGTGCTATGTCTTTTTGTTGCATCCCTACTCTTAGGTCTCTTGCAACCCCCAAATGGCTCATAGCATCTGCGCGGTTGGGTGTAAGTCCAATTTCGAATATTTGGTCTTCCACTACCTCATACAATTCACTAAGCGGTTTACCCACTTCAGCATCTTCTGGCAAAATCAATATTCCTGAATCATCACTTCCTATATGTAATTCTACTTCGGAGCAAATCATTCCATGACTTTCTTCCCCTCTAAGCTTACTTTTTTTAATCTTCCATTTTTCACCCTCTGCCGTAATTAACTCCGAGCCTATAGTGGCTACTGCAACTTTTTGTCCTATTTTGACATTTGGAGCCCCACAGACTATTTGTACAGGATGTTCTTGTCCTATAGCTACTTCTGTAACTTTAAGTCGGTCTGCATTTGGATGTTGTTTGCAAGCTAACACCTCCCCTACTACAATGCCTTTCAGTCCTCCAGGAATATTAGTATAGGTTTCCAAACCCTCTACCTCCAATCCAAGATCGGTTAATATTTCACTAGTTTTCTCCGCCTCCCAGTCAATCGCTAGAAATTGTTTAAGCCAGTTGTACGATATTTTCATATTTCTATTTTTCTAAACAAAAGGCAAATATAACATTTTGAAATTGGAAAAATTAATTTTTTGAAGAGGGGTTTTTAAGTTGTTACAAGAAGAAACAGAGAGATTTTTTATCTTTAACAGTCCGTACCCACTAACCTTATCTATATTCTCCCATATTTTAAAAGCATATGAAAGAAGCATCGTTTTTTAACTTGTACTGCAGACTAAGGTAGCACAACCACTTGCAGTATATAAAATGGAAGGCTTCGACAGATTCTCGAAGCCTTCCATTTTTGTATTAAGAAGTTATTGGTTATAAGAAACTATTACTCTCTTACTCTTTCTTGATATTGTCCTTTCTCGGTATCGATACGAATTTTATCTCCTTCATTTATAAATAAAGGAACATTTACCTGAGCTCCAGTTTCTACAGTAGCAGGTTTGGTAGCGTTTGTAGCTGTATTGCCTCTAACGCCTGGTTCGGTATGGGTTACTTCTAAAATAACATGTGTAGGCAATTCCATAGACAGGGGTAATCCATCTTCTGCATTGATAAGTATGGTTACTATCTCTCCTTCTTTCATTAATTCTGGAGCATCCACTGCATTTTCTTGTAAGTGAATCTGAGAGTAATCTTCAGTATTCATAAAGTGATAGCTTTCTCCGTCTTTATATAGAAATTGAAATTTTTGTGTTTCTACACGGACATCATCAATTTTGTGTCCGGAAGGGAAAGTATTTTCCAATGTTCTACCTGTAGTAATACTTTTTAGTTTTGTTCGTACAAAAGCGGGTCCTTTTCCTGGTTTTACATGGAGGAATTCCACTACTTTATAGATATCGTGATTAAATCGAATACATAGTCCACGACGTATATCTGCTGTTGTTGCCATTTTTCTATTTTTAAAGGGTTAAATTAATTGGATTTAAAATAGCCTTTCATAATTCCACGTTTTGAATTTTTAATAAATTCTAGAATCTCATCTCGTTCTGGTGTGGCTTCCATTTCGGCTTCTATAATTTCAGCAGCTTGGCTGGTGTTATAGTTTTTTTGGTATAATAATCGATAAATATTTTGAATTTCTCTAATTTTTTCAGAATCGAATCCTCTTCTTCTCAGACCGATTGAATTAATTCCTACGTAGGATAAAGGTTCTCGTGCTGCTTTTACATAAGGCGGAACGTCTTTTCGAACCAAGGATCCTCCTGTTACAAATGCATGATCTCCGATCACACAAAATTGATGCACAGCTGTCATACCCGCAAGAATTACATGATCGCCGACCGTAATATGTCCTGCTAGAGTGCTATTATTTGAAAAAATACAGTTATCCCCTACGATACAATCGTGAGCAATATGGCAATATGCCATAATCAAGCAGTTTTTTCCCACTACTGTTTTTCCTCTATCAGCTGTTCCTCGGTTTACGGTTACGTACTCACGTATAGTAGTCCCATCTCCTATTTCGGCTGTTGTTTCTTCATCTTTAAATTTTAAATCTTGCGGTATTGCTGAAATTACCGCTCCTGGAAATATAGTACAATTTTTTCCTATTCTTGCACCTTCCATAATAGTTACATTGGATCCTATCCAAGTTCCTTCGCCTATTTCTACATTATTATGGATAGTAACAAAAGGCTCTATGACTACATTCTTGGCTATCTTTGCCCCTGGGTGAACGTATGCTAATGGTTGATTCATTTAATTGTTTTTAGTTTTAACAATCTGCGCCATCAATTCAGCTTCAGTTACAACCTGATTATTAGCATAAGCAGTACCTCCCATATGGACAATACCACGACGAATTGGCGATAGCAGTTCAAGATTAAATATAAGAGTATCACCTGGATTTACTCTTCTTTTAAATTTGACATTATCCATTTTCATAAAGAAAGTCAAATAGTTTTCGGGATCAGGTACTGTACTCAATGCTAACACTCCTCCTGTTTGTGCCATAGCTTCTACTATAAGCACTCCAGGCATTACTGGCGCACCTGGAAAATGACCTTCGAAGAAAGGTTCATTCATTGTCACATTCTTCAAACCTACCACATGAGTTTCGGACAACTCTAATATTTTATCCACCAATAAAAATGGAGGACGATGTGGTAATAAATCCATAATCTGATTTACGTCCTTTACTGGCTTTTTACAAATATCAAACTTGGGAATTTTATTGCGACGTTCTAAACGTATTTTCTTGGCCATGACTTTGGCAAACTCTGTATTTACATGATGACCAGGCTTTGTAGCAATTACTCGACCTCGAATTGGAGTACCAATCAGAGCTAAATCTCCTATTACATCCAATAATTTATGTCGAGCGGCCTCATTGGTGTGATGGAGGGTAAGATTATCCAAAATTCCATTAGGTTTTACAGAAATATCTTCTTTATCAAAGGCTGAGCGTAACTTCTCCATCGTACTATCCGATATTTTCTTATCTACATATACAATAGCGTTATTTAGGTCACCTCCCTTGATTAGACCGTGCTCTAATAAAGCTTCCAATTCATGTAAAAAACTAAAAGTACGTGCATTCGCTATCTCGGTTTTAAAATCAGATATTGTATCCAATGAAGCATTTTGTGTATCTAGCACTTTTGTCCCATAATCTACCATAGTGGTCACCTGATATTCCTTGGCCGGTACAAGAATAATTTCACTGTCAGAAGCTTCATCTCTATAAGTAATAACTTCTTCGACGATATATTCATCTCGTTCTGCCTCTTGAGTAACAATTCCTGCTTGTTCTATAGCTTCTACAAAATATCTAGAAGAACCATCCATGATGGGGGGTTCAGGAGCATCGAGTTCGATAATACAATTGTCTATTTGCATTCCTACTAATGCCGCTAAAACATGCTCACTAGTATGTATTTTAACTCCATTTTTTTCCAAATTAGTACCTCTTTGGGTACTTACTACATAATTAGCGTGTGCCTCTATTACTGGTTGCCCTTCTAAATCAACTCTTACGAAGGCAAAACCATAATTCTCTGGTGCTGGTTTAAAAGTTATAGTAACTTTTTCTCCCGTGTGCAATCCTACACCTGTTAATGAGATTTCTTTGGCAATACTCTGCTGTTTTACTATATGATTACTCATTTTTAAATTGTTTTTCAATAGAATCAATTCGTTTTACAATACTAGGCAAGTTTTTAAAATGTACGTAGCTTTTATTATAATCTCCATACTTCAATGCAGGACTACCTTGTAACACCTCATTGTCTTTCACATTTCTGGAGATCCCCGTTTGGGCTTGTACTTGGACATTATCTCCTATGGCAATATGTCCTACTATTCCAACCTGACCGCCAATAATACAGTTTTTACCAATTTTTGCTGACCCTGCAATACCTGTTTGAGCTGCAATAACTGTGTTTTCACCAATTTCTACATTATGTGCTATTTGGATTTGATTATCCAATTTTACACCTTTACGAATTATGGTCGAACCTAAGGTTGCTCGATCGATAGAAGTATTAGACCCTATTTCGACATCATTTTCAATCACTACATTCCCTATTTGAGGTACTTTTTTATATCGACCTTTTTCGTCTGGTGTAAAACCAAAACCATCAGCTCCCAATACCACTCCTGCATGGATCATACAGTTTTCTCCGATTTGAGTTTCAGAATAAAGCTTAGCTCCTGTAAAGATAGTGGTGTTATCTCCAATAACTACATTATCTCCAATATATACATTTGGATAAATTTTAACATTATCTCCAATAGACACATTACTGCCGATATAAGAGAATGCACCAAGATAGATAGAGGTTCCATAAGTAGCTGTTTCTGAAATAAACACAGGCTGTTCTATCCCTGTTTTATTCATCTTCACTTGATTATAGTATTCCAGCAATTTGGAAAAAGCTTGATAAGCATTTTCGACTCTAATCAAGGTTGTCTGTATCGGTTTTTCTACTTCAAAATCTTTATCAACTATAGTTATAGAAGCTTGAGTTTGATATAAGTAAGAATTATATTTAGGATTGGACAAGAAAGTAAGACTTCCTGGTACCCCCTCTTCTATCTTAGCTAACTGGCTCACCTCCACATTTCCATCACCCTCTACAATGCCATTTAATATATCCGCTATTTGGATTGCTGTAAATTTCACACCTGTATTTTTAAAATTTATACCTGTTCGCATTACTTCATACGAATCTCAACTTTGCAAAAATAGATAAAAACTAGCAATTACTTGCTTTTTGGATAGCACAGAAAATATTTTTCAACTTTTTCCGATAACATTTTCAAGTTTAATTGGTCACTAGCCTTAGCCACATCAATCATTTTTCCTTCGGGAGTGAGGATATAAATAGGTTTTTCTTGCATATTATAGGCTTGGTTACTTATTTTTCCAGTAAATACAAAATACGAAACCTCATCTTGCGTCAAACCAAATTGATTTTGTACTTCTATTTTCTTTTGTTGGAGTCTCTTCTCTTCTACAGGTTTGGGTTCAATAACTATTTTTAAAAAATCTCTATTCAAAATCATTTTCGACAATGTGGACAATATAAAATCATCTACATTTATCCATGCTTTCATCGCTGTTACAATATCTGTGTCATCGAGGGCAGCAAAATATTGGAGTGCGGATTTTGAAAAATTTTCCAAGCTAACACTCTCTGTTAGGAAAAAGGATAAAGCTTCACTAGCGGGTAGTTTCATACCTTTATGTACTAATTCTTTGGCTCTTTTCAGCATTTTGGCTAGTAATTGCTCTGCCACTACTCCTGTTTTATGAAAATATACCTGCCAATACATCAACCTTCTTGCGACAAGAAAATTCTCTACCGAATAGATACCTTTAGTTTCCACTAACAAATTCTCTTGACACACATTCCACATGGCAATAAGTCTTTGTACATTTATAACTCCTTCTGATGCTCCAGTATAAAAACTATCTCGGCGTAGGTAATCCAATCGATCCAAATCTAATTGGCTCGCGATTAATTGATGAAAAAAAGGCCTATGGTATTTGTTTTGAAAAATTTGCAATGCTAAATCTAACGCTCCTTCCATCTCTGTATTGAGTGTTTGCATAAATAACAAAGAAATATCTTCATGGTTCACATGTTCTACAATACTATGTTCCATCGCATGTGAAAAAGGACCATGCCCTATATCATGAAGTAAAATTGCGATACACAAAGCTTCTTCTTCTGAATTTGTGATACTCACCTTCTTTTTTCGTAAAGTTTGTACAGCTACTTGTGCCAGGTGCATAGCCCCTATAGCATGTAAAAACCTCGTATGATGAGCTCCTGGAAAGACAGTGTACGACATACCCATTTGTGATATACGGCGTAAACGTTGGAAATAAGGGTGTTCTATCAATCGAAACAGAACTCCATTAGGGATATTGATAAATCCATATATGGGATCATTTAATTGTGTGCTGTTTTTATCGTAAGTCAAAATTTGGTAATTTTAATAGTTCATTGAGCAAGTTTCTAACTTCTTAAAGCTATTTTTGGCTTAATATCAAAAGTAATAAATGCTTTTATCTTAACAAATATACATATATGAGTCCAATAAAAATACTATGGGTCGACGATGAAGTCGATTTGTTAAAACCACATATACTTTTCTTAGAAAAACGACATTATCACATAACTACTGCCCAGAGTGGAACTGAAGCATTAGAACTGGAAAACTTACGTGATTTTGATATAGTTTTCCTCGATGAGAACATGCCTGGAATGACAGGACTGGAAACTCTTAATGAGTTTAAAAGCTTACACCCCAGCACTCCTGTAGTCATGATAACAAAAAGCGAAGAAGAATATATCATGGAAGAGGCAATAGGTTCTAAAATTGCAGACTATTAAATCAATCCAGTCAATCCCAATCAAATCTTACTTTCATTGAAGAAAAATTTAGATCTCTCTAGATTAATAACGGCAAAAACCACTTCCAATTATCATCAAGAGTTTACTAAGATTGCTATGGATATGGGATATATTAATCACCATGAACAATGGTCTCAACTGTATAAAAGACTAGTTTATTGGGAACTAGAACTAGAAAACATTGAAGATACAGGGATGACCGAAATACTAGAATCTCAGCAAACTGAAGCCAATCACGAATTCGGAAAATTTATTGAGAAATATTATGAACAATGGTTCCAAGATAGTAAGGATGCCCCTATTATGT
>Ga0079226_10000940_pt1 | contig 21778 bp, 21 predicted proteins | sample Poulit2014_FD_76345 | JGI IMG/M metagenome (GOLD analysis project Ga0079226, IMG submission 76345) | Agricultural soil microbial communities from Georgia to study Nitrogen management - Poultry litter 2014 | ecosystem: Environmental > Terrestrial > Soil > Agricultural land | place: USA: Georgia... | reverse complement strand
TAGCTCTTGCGGAGGTGGCCGGCAAGAACGCGAACAGATGAATGCTGGGACTTCACGTTTGATAACGTGCAAGTGAGCGCCACGGTAATGACGCCCCCGGTCCTGGCCACACTGGCACTTGGGTAAAGCGCAGGGGTTCCGATTTCCGGAAGACATCGATTGTCGCACAAATTTAACATCTATCCAACCTCTAACCTTGCACCCTGAAAATCACCGAGGCATGCTTAACAGCAATCAGTTACAAGGAGAAAATTGTGAAGCGTTTAGGTTCCCTTTTTTGTATAGCAACCCTGCTTAGCCTAAGCACATTGGCCACTGCTAATACGTTTCACCGTTGGGTGGATGAGAACGGCGTTACGCATTACAGCAAAACCGCCCCTGAAGGTCGCCAGAGCGAAACCGTAAGCACAACAACGGGCACCTCCTCCCAACAACCGGTGCCAATGGCGGAACCTGTACCAGCAGATAACCATGAAACGTCAAACCGTTCAGCCAGCGAAGTACAAGCTAAATGGTGCCAACAGCACCGTGAGAATTTAGATATTCTTAAAAACAAAGACAGAGTACAGCAGCAAGATCCAGAGACAGGAGAAGCGCGTATTCTTACCGAAGCAGAACGGGCGGATATGATTCAACAACTTGAAGCTCAACTCGATGGTTGCTAATTCCTTCTCATAAAAAACCCAAAAAGCGCCTTGGCTTTTTGGGTTTAGCTGCTAAAGCGACTCTATTTACGCCGCATTAAATACAAGCTTATCAGCCTCCACCTCAACGTTGATACACGTCTCTGGTGAAAAATCACCGCGCAAAATGGCAGTTGCAAGTGGGTTTTCCACCAGCTGCTGTATGGTTCGCTTCAACGGACGCGCACCGTATACTGGGTCATAGCCCGCTTCTACCAATAAGCTTAAGGCTTCATTGCTTACCTCCAATGCCAAATCACGTTCCGCCAAGCGGGCACGCAATCCGGCAAGCTGAATAGTAGCAATGCTGCTCATTTGCTCCTTACCTAAAGGATGAAACACCACAGCTTCATCAATACGGTTAATGAACTCAGGGCGGAAATGCTGTTCAACAGCACCCATTACGGCGTTTTTCATGGTGTCGTAATCGCTTTCACCCGCCAGCGTCTGAATTAAATCGGACCCTAAATTCGAGGTCATCACAATCACCGTATTACGGAAATCCACAGTGCGCCCTTGGCCGTCAGTTAAACGACCATCATCTAATACCTGCAATAAGATGTTGAACACATCGGTATGGGCTTTCTCTACCTCATCAAGTAAAAGCACTGAGTAAGGCTTACGACGCACAGCCTCCGTTAAATAGCCGCCCTCTTCGTACCCCACATAGCCTGGAGGTGCTCCAATTAAACGCGCCACAGAGTGCTTTTCCATAAACTCAGACATATCAATGCGCACCATGGCGTCTTCGGTATCAAAGAGAAATTCTGCTAGGGCTTTACAAAGCTCAGTTTTACCCACTCCCGTGGGCCCAAGAAATAAGAAAGACCCATTAGGGCGATTAGGGTCAGCCAACCCTGCGCGTGAACGACGCACCGCATTGGCCACCGCTTCCACGGCCTCGTTTTGCCCCACTACGCGCTCATGCAAAGCATCTTCCATCTTTAACAGCTTATCGCGCTCACCTTCGAGCATTTTATTCACAGGAATACCCGTCCAGCGCGATACCACTTCGGCAATTTCTTCGTCAGTGACCTCGGTGCGCAGCAGTTGCATAGCGGCTTCTGCAGCCTCTTCGTGCCCATCGGCAGCACTAATTTTTTGCTCAAGCTCAGGTATAACGCCGTACTGTAGTTCAGACATGCGGCTTAAATCTCCAGCTCGGCGAGCTTGGTCCATCTCCACACGGGCTTTATCAAGCTCCGCTTTAATGCTCTGCACATCTTGAACGGAAGCTTTTTCCGCGTCCCAAATTTCACGCAAATCGGCAAACTCTTTTTCAAGCTCCGCGATTTCATCGTTTACTTTCTCAAGACGCTCTTGGCTTGCCTTATCCTTTTCTTTGCTTAGCGCTTCGCGCTCCATTTTGAGCTGAATAATGCGGCGGTCTAAACGGTCCATCTCTTCGGGCATGGAATCAATCTCCATGCGAATACGGCTGCCTGCCTCATCAATTAGATCGATGGCTTTATCTGGCAACTGTCGATCTGTGATATAGCGATGGGAAAGCTGTGCTGCCGCCACGATAGCGCCATCGGTAATGGTAATACCGTGGTGCACTTCATAGCGCTCTTTCAATCCACGCAGAATGGCAATGGTGTCTTCCACAGAGGGTTCGTCCACCTGCACCCGCTGGAAGCGACGCTCAAGAGCCGCATCTTTTTCAATGTATTGGCGGTATTCATCAAGCGTAGTTGCACCTACGCAATGCAACTCACCACGAGCCAAAGCTGGCTTTAACATATTGCCTGCATCCATGGCGCCATCCGCCTTGCCGGCACCCACCACTGTGTGCAGTTCATCTATAAAGAGAATGATTTGACCTTCGGCCTTAGCAAGTTCGTTGAGCACTGCCTTCAAACGCTCTTCAAACTCTCCGCGATACTTAGCGCCGGCTATAAGAGCAGCCATATCTAAAGCTAGCACGCGCTTTCCTTTTAGGCCTTCAGGCACTTCGTTATTCACAATACGCTGCGCCAAACCTTCTACAATGGCGGTTTTACCCACCCCCGGTTCACCGATGAGCACAGGGTTATTTTTGGTGCGGCGCTGCAACACTTGAATGGTACGGCGAATTTCATCATCGCGCCCAATCACAGGATCAAGCTTGCCAGACTCCGCTTTTTCAGTGAGGTCTACGGTATATTTATCCAACGCTTCGCGCTGATCTTCAGCACCTGATTCTTGCACGGTTTCACCTCCACGCATCTTTTGTACTGCAGCTTGCAATGCTGCCTTATTTGCACCTGATTGCTGCATTAACTTACCCACGGCGCCACCCATATCACAGGCAGCAAGCAGCATCGCCTCTGTGGTGATATAAGCGTCACCAAGACTTTGGGTTTCTTTATCAGCTAAATTAAATAATTGACCGAAAGCACGGGAGGCCTGCACCTCACCATCAAAAGGGGTGTGCGTAGGTAATTTATCCACGGCCATACGCAGGGCAGTAGTTAAGTCTGCAACATTCACGCCCACTTGCTGAAGAAGCGGTTGAGCACTTCCGCCCTTCGTCTCCAGCATAGCGAGCAATACATGCTCTGGCTCCAAAGACGCTTGGCTTGCCCCCACGGCAATGGATTGCGCATCCATCAAAACGCTCTGCAACCGCTTAGTTAATCTTTCTTGCATTAGGGTTACCTCTGATAGTTGGATTGAGGCATACAAGGCCTCACAACAAGGCTTCCTCCACACAAAACAATATAAGAGAAAGCTAAACTACCCTAATAAGTGGTGCCTGCAGCAGCATATTCAAGTGATGCCTTGTTATTTTTATTATGATTCAAGCCAAATCAAACTCGCAAAACGTCCTGTTTGCCCCTCTTGGCGGTAAGAGTAAAAGCGCTGTTTTTTATCTGTGGCTGTGCACATTCGGCTCAACGTCACTTGCACACCTAGCGCTGCTAATTGCGCCTTGGCCAAACTTGCCAAATCGCAACGCCAGTGCTCTGGCCCATCTTCCATAAAACAGGCTTTAGCGGCTGGAGCCTTAGCAAAAGCTTGATACACTTCTGGTCCAACTTGATACGCAGCCTGGGAAATCGCTGGCCCCACCCAAGCAGCTAAGGGTTCTTGATGCGGCGCCAACAGCTGCACCGCTTGCGGCAAAATGCCTTGTGCTAGCCCGCGCCAACCCGCATGCACAGACGCTACTTTAGAGCCATCCAAACGGGCAAATAAAACTGGCAAGCAATCTGCAGTCAACACAGCACAAGGCTGGCTTGCCGCTTCACTCCAAACACCATCGGCCTCCCTTATCACACCGCCTGCCTCTACAATGTTCACACCATGCACTTGTGTGAGCCAATGGGGAGCTTGTGCCGTATTAATGTGCTGCCACAACTGTTGCCTTGCAGCCAGTACTCGCCCCGGCACATCACCTGTATTGAGTCCTAGGTTAAAACCATCCCAAGGCGGCGGTGACACAGCGCCGTGGCGAGTCGTTACTAAAGCACGCACTCTTGGGTGAGGTTGCCACTGGGGCGTAAACCACGAATTCATACCTGCGCATCCTCTTTTAACAGTGCGACTAATTGCTCCATATCGGTGGGCAAAGGCACTTCGAACTCCATAAACTCTTGAGTAAGAGGATGAATAAACCCCAAGCGCTGTGCATGTAATGCTTGGCGCCTAAAGCCCTGCAAGGCCTCTCTCAACTCTGGGCTTGCACCCGCTGGCAAACGCAAACGTCCACCATAAACACTATCACCCACCAAAGGGTAACGAATATGATGCATGTGCACGCGTATTTGATGAGTGCGCCCTGTTTCTAGCTGTGCCTGCACCAAAGTGTGCCCGCGAAAACGCTCTTGCACACGGTAATGGGTCACGGCTTCTTTGCCCGTATCAACCACGGCTTGGCGCTTGCGATCATGAGGATGACGATCAATAGGCGCATCTACGCAACCGCCACCCGTCATAACACCATACACAATGGCAGCATAAAAACGCTCCACGCTACGCTCCTGAAACTGCTCCACTAAACCCGCGTGGGCAGGCAAAGAGGCAGCCACCACCATTAAGCCAGTGGTGTCTTTATCCAGACGATGGACAATACCTGCGCGTGGCAAATTAGCCAGCTGTGGAAACTGATGCAGCAACCCATTAAGCAAGGTGCCTTGATGGTGCCCAGCAGCTGGGTGCACCACTAAACCTGCAGGTTTATTAATCACCACCACATGCTCATCTGCATAAACAACATCTAACTCAATGGCTTCTGGCGCATCTTCCACCTGCACCTCTACCACTGCGTCCAAGGCTAGGGTTTCGGTGCCTAACAAGCGCTCCTTTGGCTTTACTATTTGGCCATTAACCGTGAGCTCACCGGTTTTAATCCATTCTTGCAAACGTGAGCGGGATAAGCCTGAAAACAACTCAGCCGCCGCCTGATCGACTCTCATACCTGCTTGGGCTTCTGACGCTTCCACTTGTTGCTGAATTTTTTCTTGAATTGGCTGTCCCATGGTTCTTCCTAGATTTATTGGTTTCATTGGCTCACGCTTGCCGCCTATGGTTAAATAGCGCCTTGCGTGCCATCTTTGACTAAGTGATTGAGTGACTATGCGTCGTTACACCCTTGTTTATCTTATCATCATTGCCCTATTCGCTAGCGGCTGTGCGAACCGGAATAAAGAAAAGCCCGAACGCACTGAGGCGGAACATTATGCCGAAGTGCAACGCCAAATTGGGAAAAAGAATTACCTCACCGCTATTGATGAACTGCAAGAGCTTGAGGCGCGTTTTCCTTATGGTGATTACACAGAGCAAGCGCAACTAGACTTAATCTACACGCAATTTCGTGCTTTAGATTATCCCGCTGTTGTGGCCACAGCCACCCGTTTCCAACGCAATTATCCAACTCACGATCATTTGCACTATGTGCTCTATATGAAAGGGTTGGCAAATTATCAAATGGAACGCGGCATGATGGATGGCCTACTTGGCCCCGATAAGTCCTCACGCGATCTAAGCTCTTGGAAAGATGCTTTCCGTAACTTTAATGAATTAATTACGCGCTTCCCAGACAGTGAATATGTGCCCGATGCGAAAGCTCGCATGGTGTACATTCGCAACATGCTAGCAGAACAAGAGCTACACGCCGCCCGTTATTACGCGCGCCGTGGTGCTTATATTGCTGCCGTTAACCGCGCTCAAAACGTGGTGATTCATTATCAAAGAACACCATCCGTGCCAGAAGCCTTAGCCATCATGAATAAATCTTACCTTGCCATGGGTGAAAAAGAGCTGGCCGCTAAAAGCTATCAAGTATTAGCAAGCAACTGGCCAGACAGTGAATTTATTCGCGCCAAACGCGAAGAAGTTCGCTTGGCGTGGTGGCCTGTGGATAAAAACACCTGGCTCAGTTGGCTAACTTTCGATCTTCTATAAGACCATCTAGCAAGTGGCCGCAAAACCCAAGCGGCCATTTTCACCAACGGTAACTAATGGGGTAACGGCGGTTTACGCCAAAAGCACGGCTTGTCACCTTTGGCCCTAAAGCACCTTGCTGGCGTTTATATTCATTACGATCAATCAAGGCTATGACTTTACGCACATCCTCTTCAGGCAAGCCGGCAGCAACAATAGTTGCAAGCTCTTGCCGCTGCTCCACATAACGCTCAACCACTTCATCAAGCACGGCATAATCAGGTAGGCTGTTTTCATCTAACTGGCCTGGGGCAAGTTCCGCTGTAGGAGGGCGCTCAATGACTCGCCAAGGAATGACAGGTGTCTTCTGTTGCTTATTACGCCAGCGCGCCAACCGATAAACCCAGGTTTTAGGCACGTCTTTAAGCACACTAAAACCGCCCACCATATCACCATACAAGGTGCTGTAACCCACGGCGCATTCACTTTTATTACTGCAAGCCAATACCACCTGCCCATGCTTATTGGATAGCGCCATTAAAATAACGCCTCGACAACGGGCTTGCAGATTTTCTTCAGTGGTACCCAGGTTACCATCAGCAAACTCTTCCGCTAACAATCCCATAAACCCATCGAAAGGAGCGCGAATCGGTATTTCTTCATAGGCCACACCCATAGCCTGCGCTTGTGCGGCCGCATCTTCCTTGCTCATCGCTGAGGTATAATCAAAGGGCATCATGATAGCTCGCACACGCTCAGCACCTAGCGCATCGGCTGCAATAGCTAACGTTAAAGCCGAATCAATGCCACCCGATAAACCAAGCAAAGCCCCTTTAAATTCGTTGGTCTCAACATAACCCGCCAATGCTTGGGTTAAAGCCTGATAAAGTGCAGCCTCATCTTTTGGCCACTCACTTTGCTTATACGGCTGCGGCGTCATCAACTCACATTGCATAAAGCTACTTTCAAACAAAGGAGCACGCCCCAACACCTCGCCCCGTGCATGCACCATGTGGCTACCCCCTTGAAACACCACACCGTCTTGACCGCCAGCAGCGCTACAATGCAGCACACCCAAAGCATACCGCCCTGCTATTTGTTGGCTCGTTGCAAGAGATTCCCGCTCTTGACCTAAGGTGTATGGCACGTTGGCACAATGCAACAACCACTGCGCACCAAGTGTTTGATATTCGGCGAGCAAGGCATCACGCGTAATATCTGCGCCCAGCGCCAAGCCAATGCGTTGCCCCTTAATATCCACAACCGTGGTTTGATTGCCTGGACTAAAATACGCCTCACGCAACAGCCCCTGATCTTGGTGTAACTTTTCAAACGTTAATTGGTGATGCTCCGCCACCAAACCCTGTTTGGGATAAATAACGCCCAACGCATTAAAGCACTTACCTTCCGAGCAACGAGGGAACCCAACCACAATGGGCACAGGCAAAGCAGCTGTTAGGCTAGTAAGCGCGGCTTCAATTCGCTGCTCCAAGCCTTCGCGTAACAACAAATCGTAAGCAGGCATACCCAACAGTGCCTGCTCAGGAAAAACTAGCAACTCAAGCTGTGGGTTAGCGGCATGTAGCTGCCGAGCATGTTCGAGAATAGTTTGCGCGTTTGTCGTCACATCCCCTACACGGCTTTTTATTTGCACGACTGCGATAAATAACTCTGCCACCACTTTTCTCCGTTAGCGCACTAATAAAACAAAACAGCAGTTTAACACTTGCCACTCGCCTATAGGCAAAGGAATCCTGCTTACGCCATAATGGTGCAAATTTTGATGAGGGTAATACTATGGGCTTGATTCGTTTATTGGTTTTTGCGGCTATTATTTATTTTATTTATCGCCTAGTAAAAAATGCGATACACAAACCGGTGCCAACCACTAGCTCCCCCATTGCCATGGTGAAATGCCAACAATGCAAGGTACTTTTTCCACAGCAGGAAGCCATCACTAAAAACCAATTACACTTTTGTAGTGCTGAGCACCTCAACCAGTGGTTAGAAAATAATGGCTAAACAGCGACATTGGCTCAACAGTATTTCACCAGCAACGGTTTATACGCTCTACCGCATCTGCCTTGCTATTTTTTTGTTATCACTGTTCTTTTTCACTAGCAGTTCTGGCCTCGGCGAAGGCAACCCAACTCTATTTATTTACAGCTTGACCACACACTTGGTGGTGCTTATTCCTACCTTATGGCTACCTTCACCGCTAAAATCCTCAGATCCATTAAAAAAAACCATCCCTTTTGTGGGGGATTTACTGGTTTTAATGCTGGTTATCCATAGCAGTGGCAGTATATCTAGCAGCTTAACCGCTTTGGTATTCGTAACGGTAGCCACAGCAAGCATGTTATTGCTTACACGATATGCTTTGCTGATCGCGGCCTTGGCAGCCCTAAGCCTTATGTTTGAGCAATTTTACTATGGGCTGAGTGATGGCAATATTGGTCCTGCCATTCCCACCGCAGCTGGCTTACTTGGTATTGGTCTGTTTGGTGTGGCGCTTGCCATGCGTAACCTTGCTACCCGCCTTGAACGTAGTGAAGTGCTGACACACAAACAAGATATCGCCATCCGCCGTTTAGAAAAGCTCAATGAGCAAGTCGTGGCACGCATGCTAACTGGTATTGTGGTGTTTGATAGCGAACAAAGCATTCAGCTCGCAAACCACTCCGCCACTGATTACACACAGGCATCTCTGCACCTAGGCAACCAAATCCCAGCAACCATTAAGCAAGCGTTTCAAGAGTGGCAAACCAACACTAGTCGCCACCCAAACCCCATACCTGCCACTGCCTCTAGGCCCGAATTAGAAATCCGCTTCGCTCCTTTGGATCCCATCACGACTGTGGCCTTTATTGAAAATCGTACTCACTTAATACAACAGGCGCAGGCGCTTAAGCTTGCTTCCTTAGGCCAGCTCACCGCCACTATAGCCCACGAAATTCGTAACCCGCTGAGCGCCATCAGCCAAGCCGCTCAATTATTAGACGAAGGAGATATTAGTACAGAAGACAAACCCATGATTGCTATTATCCATCGTCATGTGGAACGTCTAAACCGTATCGTGAGCGATATTATGTCGGTCTCACGAGGCCATGCGCCTAACCCACAAAAAATTAACTTCAATGCTTTTTTAGAACAGCTCATACAGCGCTGGCAGGAACAAGGCCTAGACACTCAGCGTCTAGCCCTGCACCTGCCCACTCAACCTTTTATCGTGGCCTTTGATTCACATCACTTAGGCCAAGTGATGGAAAACTTGGTAACCAACGCACTGAAGTATAGCCACTCCACTGTTACTATTGCTGCTAATTACCAAGCCAATGGCATACCGCAGGTGTCCGTCAGTGATCTGGGTGAAGGAGTCCCCATGGAACAGCAGCATCGTTTGTTCGAGCCTTTTTTCACCCTCGCCAAAGATGGCACTGGGCTAGGCCTTTTCCTTGCGCGCGAACATTGCCAAGGAAACCAAGCGCACTTAACGTATCAAGACAACAAGCCTGGCGCACGCTTTGTAATAACTTTTGTCCACCCAAACAAACATTTGTGAGTTTATGAATACCAACGCTAATAAAACTGTTCTTGTTGTTGATGATGAAGAAGATTTACGCCACTTGATTAGCGTAACGCTCACTCGCATGGGGCTAACACCTATCGCGGTAGGTACCGTCAAGGCAGCTAAACAAGCACTTGCGGAACAACCTTTTCATTTATGCCTCACAGACATGAACTTACCTGACGGTAGTGGCATTGAGCTTGTGCAGCATATTCGGCGTCACCACAATGTTATTCCTGTGGCTATGATTACCGCTTATGGGAACATGGAGACCGCCACACTTGCCATGAAAGAAGGCGCTTACGATTTCATTGCAAAACCAGTGGCCTTACCGCGTTTGCGCCACTTGGTGGAAGACGGCTTAAGCATCAACCAAGTGGCTAGCCTCACCAATATGAAGCAGCTTATTGGCACCTCACAAATCATCAACGAACTGCGCCAAAACATTGATAAATTTGCACGCAGCCAGGCGCCTATTTATATCGATGGAGAGCTTGGCACAGGCAAACAACGTATTGCCCATTTAATCCATCAAGCTAGCCCACGACGCGACAAACCATTTATACACTTCAGCTGTGCAGGTTTTAGCGAAGACCTGCTAGAAGCCGCTTTATTTGGCCAGGTTCAGCACCTAAATGGCGAGCGTATGGAAGAGAAAGGGGCCATACTTTCTGCCAATGGCGGTACGCTTTATTTAGAAGATCTCAATGAAATCCCGTTGAATTTGCAACTCCAGCTACTTCGCGCGCTAGAAGAAAAAAGCCTACGCCCCAAAGGCTACAACCAAGACATCCCATTTAATGTACGTATTATTAGCAGCAGCCATCAGCCCCTAGCACAGGCCTTATTGGAGAGACGTTTCAGACAGGATTTGTACTACCGCCTGAACGTTATTGAACTCACCCTTCCAGCATTACGAAACAGGCCCGAAGATATTGCTTTGTTAGCAGAATATTATTTACAACAGCTAGCGAGTTACTATCAAGAAGCGCCCAAACAGCTGAACCAAAAAGCTGAAGAAGCGCTTAAGTTATATAGCTTTCCTGGTAACTTACAAGAATTAGAAAACATTTTAGAAAGAGCGACTACTCTGGCCGACGGCCCTCATATAGATCCGCGACACCTTAAGCTGCCCGAAGCTAAACCTATCGAGCAAGCTTCCACGAATGAATCGCCGCCAGCCTCTGAAGGCACAAAACCGCAATTGGAACGCCCTGCAGAACAATCCTTGGAAGACTATTTGCAGGACATTGAACGTCGCGAAATTTTAGCCGCCTTAGATAGCACGCTATGGAATCGTACTGCGGCTGCTAAACGACTGGGCATGTCTTTCCGCTCCCTGCGCTATCGCTTGAAAAAGCTTGGCATTGACCAAGGTAGCGACGAGGAGTAACCCCGCTTTAGACATACGCGCACAATAAAATCCGCAATTTGCCCATTGGTTTTTATCACTCGTATTTCTATGCTTTCTAAAAACACGAGTGATAACGATGAAACACCAAGGAATTACTTTACTCGAATTACTGTTCACCCTGGCTATTTGCGCCATAGTGCTCACCATTGCTGCACCTAATTACCAGCGTCTTATTATTCAACAGCAGCTTGCACACGCTTCTCAGCAACTGCTTGCCTTTCTCCATTACGCACGCCACCTTGCCACCGCCCAAGGCGGCGCTTATGTTTGTGATGGTGAGCTTGGATGCAGCGACTTTCAACGCACGCACGCGGTAGAGCTATTTATTAGTGATACTCAAGGCGGCCTTGCGAGCCATCAGTGGCAACAGTTTCACCCCAACATTAGCGTGCAATGGCGTCGGTTCCGTGGGGAACATTTATATTTTAATTCACAAGGGCGCAGTGTTTTTTCCAATGGCCATTTTTTGCTCTGCCATGAACAAAGTCATAACCTAGCCTACAAAGTCGTACTTAATTGGGGTGGCCGTGCGCGTATTGAAAAAACCAGCAATGAGAATTGTTAATTAATTCCAGCTTTCCCTTGGCTGAGGAATACAGGCCGCATCTTGCATTGACGTAAAACAACTGTACCCACGAGAATCAAGCCCAAAACCGCCCGTGCCAGTCATGCTTGCCTGCGGCAGAGCCTGCACCAACCAAACCCCTAAACCAGTTTGATGATCCTCTGTACGGCTAGCTAAAAACTGATAATGCTCAGTGTGAAAAGAGGAAACCAGAGTAATGTCATTCGATCTTTCTAGCTGGTGTAATAACCCTAACAATTGAATTTTTGCTTCTCCTTGACGTGCTCGCACCACATAATCTTGATATTGCCCCCAAGCTATCATGCTAATAATGGCCAGTACGACCAAAGCCAAACATAGCTCGATTAGGGTAAAACCTCGTTCCACCATAATTCCCCCTCTTTATGGCGCCATGCCCCTGTGACCGGATGCCGAAGCTTATACCAACGCTGCAAGCGCGGCTGCCAATCATCCGCTTGACGCTCAAGCTGCACGTCCCATGCCCAGAAATGTTCGCTCAACAAACCATTCTGAGTTTGCACCACTAACGTTAGCAGGCTTTTATCGTCCTCATCATGCTGCCATAACCACCACAAACGCCTACTGTCGGCTATTTGCTGCTCACACGTGCCGCCCGCTGCAAAAAACCAATAACGCCCACAAAGCGCCTCTAAATCCTCCGCCACTGGCGGCCATAAGGGCACCCATTGTTGCCATTGCGACTGATGCTCTTTCAACAAACGTACGCCTAGTGCCTCTCGTTCATTACTCATCTCGGCTAATTGTTCTGCCCGCACAAATTGCTGCTGGGCTCTTAGCCCAACCGTAGAAAGGCCTGCCAACAACAGCAGAAGCACCAATACCAAGAGCAAAATCGCGCCCTTTTGCTTAGCCATTGAGCAACTCCACGCGCACAAAGAAGTGACCATACACACCCTCTCTTAACCACCATTGCTCTCCCCAAGGATCTGTATAAGAACGCTGCTCTACTACATGAGCATCCGTTTCCACGTGCTGCAACACCAGCAACACTTCCAAGGTGCGGGGTTCCACCTGGGCAGTCAGTTCTTCTGGTTTTAGATACATAAAACGTGCGTCTGACATTTCAACTAATACTCTCGCCTGAAATAGCTCAACACCACGGACCAGCTCCACCTCTTCCCAGGCATCTCTCGCAAAAGCACGGCAATACAGTGCAGACACACCTTCAGCATTAGTACGCACATAATATTGATTGATTACCGTACTTGGTGCCTCTAAGTTTCTGCCCAAACAATCAGTGACATCTTGGCTATAAAAACTAATGACACTGTGCTCGTTATTGGCATTTCTGTGGTTATCTGCCTGCGGAAAAAAGGGAAAGATATTGTCTTCAAGATGTGCGCCTGCATAAATAGCTTCATCTCGTAAAAGTTGCATCACAAGATGCCCTTCTTCTTGAATTTGTTGCCGCGCCAACTGCAAGCGCCAGGCTTGCTGCTGTTGCCAAAACAGCAATATGGCCATTAAAGAAATAATAGAGGCCAGCAGCAAACCCACCATGAGTTCAACTAAGCTTAATCCGCGTTGGCGTAACAACATCGTTAACTCCCGCGCAACTCGCGTATTAAGCATCCGCTTTCTCCCTGCTCGCACTGTTGCGCATTTGCTAAATGAGTTGCCACGCTCAAGCAAACCCCGCTATTACACGTTTTTATTGCCACAGCAGCCCCAGGCAGCTCCCGATGCATAGCACGGCACAAACGCTGCCGCTGCCATTCCTGCAGCTGAGAGACATCACAACTTTGCTGTATACAATCCAAAAGCGGCGGTGTTTCTGTGCACCACAGCGAAGGTGTGCGAGGAAGGGTTTGAGTTATAGAACTTTCGATGGTAGATAAAGCATCTAGCCACTGATTCGCTTGCCAGCGCCACAGGAGTTGCTGCTGCATAAAACTCGTTTCCCGTTGCAGCAGCGCTAGATTTATACCCCCAATCATTATCAGTGCAAGCGCCACTAGCACCTCGATAAGACTGCTGCCTTTATGTTTCGCACTCATGACCCACCCTCCTGCTACCTACTAAGCAGCATACAAGTGGCAAAACAAAAAGATTGAATACGAAACCGAAGCCAAAAGGCGGGAAGGTAGCACCAACAAGTGGATAGGCGCTTAATAGCAAGAAGCGGACAAAGAATAGCGCTTAAAGCTACACCGTTTTAAGCGCTATCGACTCTTAATCTGAAGCCAAACGTAACTCACGGGGAAGGGTAAAACGAATATTTTCTTCGCGGCCTTGAAGCTCTTCGGTGGTGCTACCGCCAAGTTCACGCAAACGCTCCACCACACGACGCACTAAAATCTCAGGCGCACTAGCACCTGCGGTTACTCCCACCGCAGACACCTTCTCTAACCATTCCGGCTGAATCTCTTCGGGCCCATCAATGAGATAAGACGGCGTACCGCAGCGCTCCGCTAACTCGCGCAAACGGTTAGAATTAGAGCTATTTGGGCTCCCTACCACCAACACTAATTGGCATTCTAGAGCTAGCTGGCGCACCGCATCTTGACGGTTTGTAGTGGCATAGCAAATATCTTCTTTGCGCGGCCCGTGTATTTGCGGGAATTTTTGGCGCAACGCTTCAATCACTTTAGCCGTATCATCCACCGACAACGTTGTTTGCGTTACATAGGTGAGGCGCTCTGGATTTTTCACTTCCAGCTTAGCCACATCCTCTTCATCTTCCACCAAGTAAATTTCACCGCCTTGGCTTGCATCGTACTGCCCCATGGTGCCTTCAACTTCAGGGTGACCCGCATGACCAATCAAAACGCTTTCGCGCCCGTCTTGGCTATAGCGAATAACTTCCATGTGCACTTTAGTGACTAAAGGGCAAGTGGCATCAAACACCTTGAGCTCGCGGCGCTGCGCCTCTTCTTGTACGGCCTTGGATACACCATGGGCCGAAAAAATCACAATAGAATCGTCGGGCACTTCATGGAGTTCTTGCACAAAAACAGCGCCACGGCTACGTAAATCATCCACAACGAACTTGTTATGCACCACCTCATGGCGTACATATACAGGCGCTTCAAATACCTCAAGCGCACGATTTACAATATCTATGGCTCTATCAACACCTGCACAAAAGCCTCGTGGATTCGCCAAACGGATTTCCATAGTCACACCTATATTAGTGAATTAACGTAGCTCTACGATCTGCTCTTCGGCGGCATGTTGGACCTTCACAATTTCCACTTCAAAGGTAAGTTCACGCCCTGCAAGAGGGTGGTTGAAATCCACCGTCACCCACTCATCATCCACAGCGGCCACCACACCAGGAAGTTCGGACTTCGCAGCATCAGTAAATTGGATTACCAAACCTGGAGCCAGTTCTTCTTGATCTGAAAACTCTTCACGGCGAAAATGCTGCACATTATCTGGATTTGGCTCGCCAAATGCTTCTTCGGGGCTTAAGAAAACGCTGCGTTTATCGCCAGCCTTTAAGCCAAGCAAAGAGCGCTCAAACCCCTCTGGCAAGGATTCGTCGCCCCACACAAAGGTAGCAGGCTCTTTACCAAAAGTAGAGTCCAACTCTTCGCCGCTGATTAAACGCACAGCAAAATGCAGTGTAATTTCGCGTTGCGGACCTACAGTTAATACCTCACTCATGAGGAGCCTCCTTAGTGAAAAACATATCCAGTATTAGGCAAATCACCCCTAACGTTATGGCGGTGTCTGCAAGATTAAAAGCGGGGAAATGCCAGCCAGCCCAGTGAAAATCCAAAAAATCCACCACATGACCAAGCACCAATCGATCCCAAAGGTTACCTAAGGCGCCGCCAAGCACTAACGTAAGCCCTGCTAGCGTGTAGCGGCTTTCGCGCTTATTCAGCAACCAACCCACAATCACGATACTGGCAAATAATGCTATGCCCGCGAAGAACCATCGCTGCCATCCACCCGCTTGAGCGAGGAAACTAAAAGCCGCACCTGGATTATAAGCAAGCGTAATATTGAAAAACGGCAGCACTACAACTCGCTCGTGCAAAAACAAAGCGTGCTCTACCGCAGTTTTGCTCCATTGATCTGCTGCCACTACGAATAGCGACACCCACAACCAATAAAGTTGGCGCCACTGCAGGCGCCTCGCCTTAGGCATAGAAGCGCTCCTCGCCTTCGCCTTCGATGTTTTCAACGCAGCGGCCACACAATTCGGGGTGCTGAGCATGGCTGCCTACGTCTTCGCGATGGTGCCAGCAACGGGTGCATTTTTCCGCATCAGAAGCCGCAATCTGCACTTTTAAACCCGCCACAGCAGAGCTTGCTAACTCTGCTGGAGCCTCACGTAAAGGAGCAAGCTTAGCCGTAGAAGTAATGGTGACAAACCGCAACTCATCTGCAAATGTAGCAAGCAAGTTCTGCAGATTATCATCCACATAAAGCACCGCATCTGCGGCTAAGTTTGCACGCACTACTTTAGCGTTACGAGCATCTTCAATGGCCTTATTTACCGCTTGTTTCACCGCTTGTACCTCTACCCAGTACTCGCGATTCATTGCTACCTCTGTAGGCAATGCAAACAACCCTTGATACCACTGGCTCAAGAATACAGAAGTGTCTCTCTGCCCTGGGATATGCTGCCAAATTTCTTCAGCAGTAAAACTCAATATAGGCGCCATCCAGCGCACTAACGCCTCGGCAATATGGTAGAGCGCTGTTTGGCACGAACGGCGAGCTCGGGATTCAGCTTGCGTGGTATATTGTCTATCTTTAATGATATCGAGGTAAAAGCCCCCCATATCAATAGAGCAAAAGTGGTGAATGCGCTGATACACTTGGTGGAACTGAAAGTTTTCATAAAGCTCTGTAATTTCAGCTTGCAATTCAGCCGCACGATCCACTGCCCAACGATCGAGCCATAGCATCTCTTCCTCTGCTAAAGCATCGGTTGCTGGATCAAAACCATTCAGGTTCGATAGCAAGAAACGTGACGTATTACGAATACGACGATAGGCATCGCCCATCTGCTTTAAGATAGCGTGGGAAACTGTCATCTCGCCACGATAATCCGTAGCAGACACCCACAAGCGCAGAATGTCCGCTCCTAAGGTAGAGGTAATTTCTTGGGGCGCAATCACATTACCAAGGGACTTAGACATTTTGCGCCCTTGCTCATCCACAGTAAAACCATGGGTAAGCACGGTTTTATAAGGCGCTGTGCCGCGCATGGCCACGCTAGTCAACAAAGAGGACTGGAACCAGCCTCTGTGCTGATCCGATCCTTCCAAATACAGATCTGCTGGCACTTGTAATTGCTCGCGCGCATCAAGAACCGCTGAGTGCGTAACGCCTGAATCAAACCAGACGTCAAGGGTATCTGTTACTTTTTGATAACGCTCACTATCTTCAGCATAGCCTTGCTGTTGTAAGAAGCTTGAGCCATCTAGCTCAAACCAAGCATCAATGCCTTTTTGCTCCACAAGCTTTGCTACCGCTTCGATTAATTCAGGCGTCGCTGGGTGCGGGCTACTGGTTTCCACATCCACAAATAATGCAATGGGAACCCCCCAAGTGCGTTGACGCGAAATACACCAATCTGGGCGATCTGTGAGCATACCGGTAATACGCGCCTTACCCCACTCAGGCAGCCACTCTACAGTTTCCACTGCTTGCTGCGCTTGCTCTAACAAACCGGCTTGATGCATATCCACAAACCATTGTGCCGTAGCGCGGAAAATTAGAGGTGTTTTATGACGCCAACAATGAGGGTAGCTGTGGCTTAACTTTTCGTGGGCTAATAAACGCGAGTTTTCCATTAAGGTATCAATCACGGGTTGGTTTGCTTTGTTCACATGCAAGCCACCCACCACGGGCTCATCTTCAGCAAAAACGCCGTTGTCGCGCAGCGGACTTGTGGTAGGTAAGCCATAAGCTTGACCTACTTTAAAGTCATCATCACCGTGCCCCGGTGCAGTATGCACAGCACCCGTACCCGCATCTGTGGTAACGTGCTCTCCCACGATCACAGGCACGCGACGGTGCCCAAAAGGATGCTCAAGCACAAGCCCATCAAGTGCCTGGCCCTCAAAAGTGGCAGAACGCGTTACATCAGTTAACGCCCAACGCTCGGCCACTGCATCTGCTAATGCCTCAGCAACGATAATATGATAACTGCCGCCTTCTTTGTTACCGCTCAATACCACATACGGCAGTTCTGGATGCAAACTGACTGCGTGGTTGGCAGGTAAGGTCCAAGGCGTTGTTGTCCAAATGGCCACGTTTAATTGGTCTGCTTTCACGCCGGTGCGTGCGGCAAAATCCGCTGTATCCAACACCGCAAACGCCACATCAATGGCATCAGATGTTTTGTCTTGATACTCCACCTCAGCCTCTGCTAACGCGGACGCACAATCCAAACACCAATGCACTGGCTTAAAGCCTTTTTGCAAATGACCATTACCCACTATGGTGCCAAGGGCACGGATAATGTCGGCCTCAAACTGAAAATCCATCGTGAGGTAAGGGTTATTCCACTCGCCAAAAACACCCAACCGAATAAAGTCTTCTTTCTGGCCATCCACTTGTTTTGCGGCATAAGCACGGCACTCACTGCGGAACTCCTCCACAGACACCTTATGGCCCGCCTTGCCCACCTTTTGCTCCACGCGGTGCTCAATAGGTAAACCATGGCAATCCCAACCTGGCACATAAGGCGCATCAAAACCGCTTAATGTGCGCGATTTGATAATGATATCTTTCAACACCTTATTCACGGCGTGGCCAATATGAATGTCGCCATTAGCATAAGGTGGGCCGTCATGAAGAATATACTTAGGTCGCCCGGCGGAATGTTCCCGAATACGTTGGTAAAGCCCTTGCTGCTGCCATTGAGCGAGCTGCTCTGGCTCACGCTGAGCAAGGCCCGCACGCATAGGGAACTCAGTATGCGGCAAGTTTAAGGTGGCTTTATAATCTGTCATGACAATAGGCCTTTTGTTGAAAACCACTGAGTGGCTTGTTGAATATCTTGATGAATGGCTTGCTCAAGTGCTTCAAGACCATCAAATTTAAGCTCTGGGCGCAAAAAATGTTTCATGGTTACGGTCAAGTGCTGCCCATATAAGTCGCCCTCAAAGTTAAGCAGGTGCACTTCAAGGCGCAGCTCTTTACCACCCACTGTGGGACGCGTACCCACACTTGCAACTGCAGCATGGTCTTTCAGCCCTGCTCCCGTGACGGTAACCGCATAAACGCCATTAATAGGCACTTTAGCGTGGCGCAGCACCAGATTTGCTGTGGGCGAACCCAAAGTGCGACCAATTTTATCGCCATGGTGTACGCGCCCACTAATAAAGTATGGGTGCCCCAAGAGTGCTTCAGCCTCGCGAAGCTGCCCTTGCGCTAAAGCTTCACGAATACGCGTGCTCGATACGCGTTCGCCTTGATGTAAACAAGTAGGGGTATCTTCCACCGTAAAGCCATAGACCCGCCCTGCTTGTTGCAAATACGCAAAGTCGCCCTCTCGGCCGCTACCAAATCGAAAATCATCGCCTACGACTAAATGGCGTACGTTTAAGCCATCCACTAACACTTGTTTAACGAAATCGCCTGCACTTAACGTTTGAAAGCTTTTATTAAACCGCGCGCAGAATACCCGCTCCACACCATATCCACGTAACGCAATGAGCTTATCACGCAGTGACATAATACGTGCAGGCGCTTGCTCTGGGCGAAACCACTCTAAGGGCTGCGGTTCAAACAACATTACTGAGCTTGCCCACTGGTGCTCTTGCGCTTTTTCTTTCACTCGCGCCAAAATACGCTGATGCCCCAAGTGCACTCCATCAAAATTACCAATGGTAAGCACGCAAGGGCTTGTGCCTTGGCCTTGAAAATTGTGTATTCCACGAATCAGCTGCATGGTATTCCTAGCGCCTAATAAAGCTTGGGATTATAAGGGCTATGGGGTTGATTTTCACCCATCCTGTTGTAGGGCTATTTATTAGCGACGCAAATGCTGCAAACGTACCCCGCTCGCAAGCAAAACACCCAGATACGTCGCACCGCCTGCCACAACCAACAGCATGAGCATGAATCCGCGCTCATAGGCTGCCCCCTCAAACCACACCTGCGTTTGCGTAGCTACCCAATAAATCACCGCCGTCATCAATAGCACAGCAAGCAGTAAGCGCGGTAGCAAGAAACGCCATAGAGCACTAGGCTGATAAACCCCCTCACGGCGTAAGCCACGCCAAAGCAGACCTGCGTTTAGCCACGCCGAAGCAGCCGTGGCTAGCGCTAGCCCCACATGGCGATAGTGCCACACGAGAATAAGGTTAAACACCATATTGGCAACCATAGCGATAATACCAATACGCACAGGAGTGCGCGTATCTTGGCGCGCAAAAAAACCTGGCGCCAATACTTTAATCAACATAAAAGCGAGCAAGCCAAGAGAGTAAGCTTGCAATGCTTTTGCCGATTGCTCCACATCCACTAGGCTAAACTCACCGTAGTAAAATAAAGAAGCAAGCAATACCTTAGCGAGCACTAGCAAAGCAACAGCCGCAGGCACCGCGAGCAGCACCACCAATCGCACCCCCCAATCCATGGTACGAGAAAACTCTTCCTGGGTTTGCGCTGCGTGGTTTTTAGATAAGCTTGGTAAAATTACAGTACCAATAGCAATAGCAAACAAGCCTAAAGGCAACTCCATTAAGCGATCAGAGTAATACAGCCAAGTAACGCTGCCAGTTTCTAGCAAAGAAGCGAGCACCGTATCTAACAATAAATTTATTTGGCTCACCGAGACCCCAAACAGAGCTGGCGCCATCAAAGCCATAATCTTTTTAACACCAGGATCCTTGAAGGCCACCCTCGGCCTAGGCATCAACCCCAGCCGCGCTAAGAAAGGCAATTGCAACATCAACTGTGCCATTCCCGCCGCCAACACCCCCCATGCTAACGCCACAGCCATACGTTCGTCGGGGAGCAAAGGCGCCACCACTAATGCCGCTCCTATTAAGCAAATATTGAGCAAAATGGGAGTAAACGCGGGCACAGCAAAACGCCCCCAAGTGTTAAGAATACTGCCAGCAAACGCAGTCAATGCAATAAAAAACAAATAAGGAAACGTAATACGCAGCATTTCAGCCGCCAACATCTGCTTAAAAGGATCGCTACCAAAACCAGGAGCAAACACTACGATTAGCCAAGGCGCACCTACTACTCCAAGCACAGTCACGGTTAGCAAGGTAAAACCAAGAGTCCCAGCAACTCTATCAATGAGCGCCTTAGCCGCGGCCTTGGTACCATTATTTTTATATTCACTTAATACAGGCACAAAAGCTTGGTTAAACGCCCCCTCTGCAAACAAACGGCGCAAGAAATTGGGAATTCGAAACGCAACAAAAAAAGCGTCTGTACCTGCTGACACCCCCAAAAATCGTGCCAACACCACATCGCGCACGAGTCCCATAATCCTAGACAGCAAGGTCATAACGCTCACCACCATAGCGGAGGCAAGCAAGCCGCCTTTCTCTTGCTGTTTTTCTTCTTGAGAGTTTATGGTATCCATCTGTCAGCCCCGTAGAAAACTCGCCAAAGCGTACCCAATGTTGGCGCAAACGGCTAGTAAGACGTTGACAATCGCAACAGAGATTGGCATAGTTGCGCGTCTTAATAAGGGTCGAACAAGTCGCCCCTTGGAGAGGCTTCTCTCCGCACACTTAAACAATCACTATTTTCGAACAAGATTCGGACAGGAGCAGGACCTTGGCTAACTCACCGCAAGCACGTAAGCGCGCACGTCAAGCAGAGAAGCGTCGTCAGCATAATGCTGCCATGCGCTCCATGGTGCGTACTTATCTGAAAAAGGTAAACGCTGCCATTGCGTCCGGTGATCAGCAGGCTGCACAAGAAAGCTATGTGAAGGCTGTTTCGGTCCTGGACAAGGCTACACGTAAAGGCAAATACCACCCTAACAAAGCTGCTCGCCACAAGAGCCGCCTAAATAGCAAAATCAAAGCGATGGGTGCAGCTGCTTAATTTTTACCAAGCAGCACATAAAAAAACCGGCCTTGTTGCCGGTTTTTTTATGTCGCTCAACCATGCTATAAAAGCACCAAATTATCCCGATGGATAAGCTCTTCCTCATTGCTATAACCAAGCACTACCGCTATTTCTGTACTTTTCTTACC
>Ga0079226_10000939_pt1 | contig 21800 bp, 19 predicted proteins | sample Poulit2014_FD_76345 | JGI IMG/M metagenome (GOLD analysis project Ga0079226, IMG submission 76345) | Agricultural soil microbial communities from Georgia to study Nitrogen management - Poultry litter 2014 | ecosystem: Environmental > Terrestrial > Soil > Agricultural land | place: USA: Georgia... | reverse complement strand
TTTATTTTTTCTGCTATTCTCGGCACGTGATTTCCCAAAGACATAATGGACTCATTAAATTGTGTGTTTTCTAAGTTCGGTAAAGATTAGAAATAATTTGTACCTTTGGGATGTTTTGATTCAGTAATCTCAATTGATAATTTAGAATGGAAAGAAATCAAGTACGTCGTTTTTTGGAAGGAATGAAACTTTTTTCTAAACCACATCCATGGCACGGTATTAATATTGGGAATGATTCTCCGCATATAATAAAAGTATTTATTGAGCTTGTACCGGGAGATACAATGAAGTACGAGCTGGATAAAGAAAGTGGTTATCTCAAAGTGGACCGTCCCCAGCGCTTTTCAAATATTTGCCCAATGCCTTATGGATTTGTCCCGCAAACACTTTGTGCTGAAAGGATTGGGGAATATTGTATGAATAAAACTGGGCAATCAAATATAAAAGGGGATAATGACCCATTGGATATCTGTGTTATCACAGAGCGAAATATTCCACACGGGAACCTAATTCTGGATGCTATTCCTCTGGGAGGGCTCCGTATGATTGACGGAGAAGAAGCTGATGATAAAATTATTGCTGTGCTGAGCGGTGATGCGACCTTTGGCCATATGCGTGATATTTCAGAAGTGCCTGAACATATGGTTGAGCGGCTGTCGCACTATTTCTTGACTACAAACAACGCCCTTTTAATAATGGGAAACGGGAGTGCGAGATCACTGATATTTATAACCATGAAGAGGCCTTTGAAGTTATTGACAGGAGCCGGGAAGATTACAACACCCGCTTTAATACAGATAAAAAGGAACTGTTTAAACTGATTGATGCCGGTTTGGAGTAGCAATGAATATCTGGTTCTGGCTTTATAAATGCAGAGTTGTTGCATTACTCTAAACCATAATCCAACTATTGAGCAGTTAATCACTTTAAGTATATGTATTCGGTCAGTCCCTGGGTAATAGGGGCTCCGAATATATGGGATTTGAGTAAGCTCTGGCCGAAGGATTTTTGTTATCTTATGGTATATCTATAAGCTTTCCTATCCTTCATTTCAGTCACCAGAACAGAACTTCCGGGGCGTTTTATGGTTTAAAAAAGCATTATCGGATTAGGAGTATAATAAGGTCTTTTCGGTGTTGGGGATAAGATAGCTGCAAATACTTTTGTGCCACTTAAAAACTATTTAGACAGAGGTCTTTGAAACACTTCTTTATAAGCCCTTCTTGAGTAATTAGGAGAGGGGCATGGAGGTCAAAACATAGGTATTACAAATCACTTCGGGTGTTAAGTTTCAACTTCAGCTTAGCTTACATTAGATTCCGTTTTTAGGCATTTCCTTAATATAATTAAATTACAGCCTATTTTAGGGTGGATCCACATATAAAAAAGGCAGGGTGCTTATACCCTGCCTTTCAATTCTTTAGGAGAAATGTATAGTATGAAACTTATTTGTCAGTTGAATCTGATGGGTTTACTTTAAGCAGTTCAACTTCAAATATCAGTGTCTCATTTGGGCCAATAGGACTTCCGGGCTGCGTATTATTTCCGTAAGCAAGCTCACCGGGAATCCAGAACTTATACTTTCCACCTTCTTTCATCAGCTGAACCCCTTCAGTCCAACCGGTAATAACCTGATTGAGTGGAAACTCAACGGGTTCGCCACGCTCATAAGATCTATCAAAAGTTTCACCATCCAAAAGTGTTCCCTCGTAATGGACACGAACTTCATCAGTAGAATCAGGAGATGCGCCTTCACCTTCTTCCAAGACCTTATATTGCAGCCCGGAATCAGTGACGTGCACGCCTTCACGATTCTTATTTTCAGCTAAGATCTTTTCTCCTTTTTCTTTGTTCTTCTGTGCCTCTTCTTGGCGTTTCTTCGTAGCTCTACGTTGTGCTTCCATTTGATAAGTCTGGATAACACGTTGCATTTCCTGATCCGAAAGCATTGAGGAATCTTCCCCAAGGGCAGTTTTAAGTCCACTTGCAAACTTAGCGGCATCAATATCATCCATTCCTTGGCGTTTAAGAGACATTGAAGCGAATTGATAACCCAAACTATAGCTTACGCTATCAATGTTGGAGCTTAAAGAAGGGGAGTTGGAGACAGAGCCAGATTCACAGCCTGTAAACAGGAAAACCGTACAGGTGAGTAAACCGGCAAATAAGGTGTTCAGCTTTGTTGAAGTCATTACAATAGTTAAACTTGAAATTTATAATTAAGGGCAAAAATATCTAAAAATTTTACTTAATAAAAAAATTACTGACTGAGTTAAGGAATTAAATATAATATCGTATCTTTAGACACCGTTAAACGGTACTACTTTTATAATTTGAAAAAAGAAATTAACTAACTTTGAGTTTTAAGCAGTTTAAGCTAAATCAAGAGCTTTTAATGGGCTTGCAGGATCTTCAGTATAATGAGCCCACGCCTATTCAAAAAAAGTGTATTCCACTTATTTTAGAAGGGCGCGACGTTATTGGTGCCGCACAGACGGGGACCGGAAAGACCGGTGCATTTGTAATCCCATTAATGCAAAAAATTATTAATCAGGAGAAGGACCATACCCAAGCACTTATTCTTTCTCCAACGCGAGAGTTGGCTCAACAGATAGAGGAACAAATATTTGCGTTAGGTTATCATACGGGCATCAGTTCAGCCACGGTAACGGGGGGCAGCGATTACGGCACGCAGGTTAAAGCTATTCGGGCCGGTGTTGACATTATTGTAGCCACTCCTGGCAGGCTGATAGATCAAATGAAGGTACTAAGCTTAGATTTTAGCCATCTACAATATTTAGTGCTTGACGAAGCTGATCGGATGCTTGATATGGGGTTCCTGCCGGATGTAATGAAGATTGTTAAGCAGCTGCCGAAAAAACGGCAAACTATGCTTTTCTCAGCAACAATGGCTGATGAGGTGCAAAAAGTAGTTGATAAAGTAATGAATAAACCGGCAGAAGTTGAGATAGAAGTGTCGAAGCCAGCCGAAGGAGTAGATCAGCAAATCTATTTTGTCCATCCTAAAGAGAAGCTGAAGCTGTTTGAACAGCTTTTTGATGCAGATAAATATGAATCAGCCATCGTCTTTACTGCTACAAAACGAGGAACCGATCAGCTTGAGCATATGCTGAAAAAACGAGATGTGAAGGCGGTAAGCATGCATGGCGATCGCGACCAGCAGGAGCGGAATGTAGCATTACGGAAGTTTAAGAATAAGAGCCATCCGGTCATGGTAGCCACGGATGTTCTCTCGCGAGGTATTGATATTGACGATGTATCGCTAATTGTAAACTTTGATGTCCCCAATAATCCAGAAGATTATATTCACCGGATTGGGCGTACGGGCCGGTATAATAAATCAGGTACAGCTATCACATTTGTCAGCAATAAGGATAAAAAGTATTACTATGCTATTAAGAAGGTTGTGGGCGACCAGCTGACGGTTCGTGATCTGCCTGAGAACAGGAGCAAGAAAAAATCGAGACAGACCCGAAAGAAACGGTCCAAACGAACGGAAAAGAAAAAATCCGATGCGAAGGAGAGTACGAAGCATAAAAAAAATGGAAGGTCGAAGGCTGGAAATTCAAATAAGGACTATGCTAAAAAGAAGGATAAAAGAGGAAACACCTCCAGGAAAAAGGCTAAACCCCCTCAATCTGATAAGAGTAGTAAACCTTATAATGGTCAGCAGAAAAGGGCCCAAAAACAGGTAGAGGAAGAATACTATTATGTAGAACAGCAGGAACAGCCCGGCTTTTTTCAGCCTGAAGTCATAGATCGGGCGGTGGTAAGAAATCGGCGATCTTTAAAGCCTGCCAAAGGATGGTGGGGCGTTGTTAAAAGTATTATTCCAAAATTTTGGTAGTTTTTTAAAGCAATGATTCACCTGCGATATATCTTGTTCGCATTTTTTGTTCTCCCGCATATTGTTACGGGTTGCTCAAATGGTAATCCGAAAGACAACCCGAAAACATTAATACTCACATTAGCTCATAGTGAAAATAGTTTTGCCGTACTGGATTATGAAATAGCTGATAGAGCATTTAAGGATGCTCCCCAGCAAGGATTGTATCAGGCCCATTTGGTAAATGAGTCGGGTGATATTATGAAAAAAATAAGCTTTGATGATTCGCAGGCTTTCCCGATTAAAACAAAAGATCAAGAAGCTGACTTATATCTCTCAATACCAATATTGCCAAAAATTTACCGCGTTAATCTATATAAATTAGATATAAGTTCAGGACATTACCAGCTTAAGAAAGATGCCCCTTTATTGAGCTGGACAGTACCTAAGAAGATTAGAAAAAAAGTAGACGAAAAGAACGAGGAGTAACAGTAAGCCTCTGATCTTATTCATATTAGAGAACTATGATATCAGCTATAACCTCACTCATCATTTGGATAGGAGTAGCATTGCTGGTGCTTATTTGGTTGCCCTTGTTAGCAATTGTCCGTTTGTTAGATCCTGATCCGGCTCATTATAATACAGGAAAATTATTCCGGAAATTAGGTATGGCCATATCACGCATCAATCCCAATTGGAATATTACGATATCCGGCCGAACGGATATAGACGACCGGCAGCCGTACGTAGTGGTTTGCAATCACCTGTCACAAGCTGATATTCCGCTGATATCGAACTTACCCTGGGAGATGAAATGGGTTGCTAAAAAACCACTTTTTGAGATTCCTGTTGTTGGCTGGATGATGAGGCTTGCAGGGGATATTTCAGTGGATCGGCGCTCAAAGGATAGAGGAACAAAAACAATTGAACGCGGACAAGATTATTTGGATTTAAATTGCTCGGTCATGTTTTTTCCGGAAGGCACCCGATCACGCAATGGGGGACTCAATCGGTTTAGTCACGGTGCTTTTGCGCTTGCTATCAGTAAAGATATTCCTATTTTGCCATTAGTGATTGACGGGACCCAAAACACATTGCCCAAAAATAGCTGGAAATTTGGTCAGGCCAAGCATATCAAACTCAGAGTACTTGAACCCATTGATACAGAAAACATTGAGCCGGAAAACATAAGCGAACTATCTGATAAGGTTAGAAGCAGAATGGCCCAACAACTATCAGAGTGGCGGGCTAAACCCCTCAAAGAGGTCGATAATATGATAAAGTAGTTATCTTCTTGGGAAAGTTGGTAACAAACAGATGTTGCATATTCCCTGGAATTATTTACGATTTCTCCAGGATATATGAAGCTCATTTGTATGACATCCCAGATGAAACTTATTCATGGAGACAGTTAATAATTATTGGCCAATCAGGAAAAACGAAAAGCTGGGGAAGAATGGAAAAATATGGGTAGCTGAACGAATAAGTATAATCTATTGTATATATAGCACAGTCAATATCAATATAACAGGATTAGATTTATGCCGGAAGGACCAGAGATTTGGCGAACAGCAGACGCCCTCAATGAAACATTAAAAGGAAAAGAAATCACGGACCTCTTTTTTAAATTTGATGAGCTTAAAGATTACGAGAGTAAATTGGCGGGCAAGAAGGTAACCGGGGTAGAAGCACGGGGAAAAGCCATGCTTACCTTTTTTGAAGGAGAATATGTAATGTATAGCCATAATCAGCTATATGGTATCTGGAAAACAACTAAAAATGGACATGAACCGGATACGAATCGCAGTCTTCGGGTTGCAATCCATAATAGAGACGGTTCCGCCTTTCTTTATTCGGCCTCCCAAATTGAGATGCTTAAAAAGCCTCAGGTAGGTGAACATTCTTATATTCAGAAACTTGGTCCTGATGTATTGCATCCGGAAACTACATATGAGGATATTATAGGCCAATACCGGTCAGAAACATTTAAAAACCGCAAACTTACCACTCTGCTGCTCGATCAGGGCTTTATAAGCGGAATAGGTAATTATCTTCGCAGCGAAATTATGTTTTATGCCGGTATTGATCCCAGCTACAAGTTACGCGAGTATTCAGATGAAGAAATAGAAAAATTAGCAAAAGCTACGGTTAAACTTTCCAGACGCTCATACGATACGGGAGGTATTACCAACGATCCTTCAATTGTTGAGGCTTTGAAACGAGAGAATGCTGAATGGAGTGACTACCGACATTTCGTCTATAACCGAACAGACGACCGGTGCCATAAGTGTGGTCAAATAGTAGAGGAAGAGAAGACTGGCGGGCGAAAAATTTACATTTGCCGGAATTGTCAAATGGAACAAAACTAAATTCAAGCATCCCTTATACTATCAATAGAACTTCACTTCTCCGGTAAGCTGTACTAAATGCTGAAATAAGCTGGATCTGAAATATAAGCCCGTAGTGGGAAATAAAAACGTCGGTATAATTTCACAAAATTTTATGAATTTGTTGAATCGGGAATAAGCTATAAAATGGGAAGCTCCTTGCCCTTCCGTTAAAAAGAGGACTGCCATGGAAATATGTTTATATATGTGAGCTTTTAGGGATGAAATATTGCCGCCAGAACCATACCTTTAGTTTCGTTAATAGTGAATTTTAAAATTGCAAAATAGCTTCATGGCAAAAGACGAAGATTTGTTAAAACCTGGCGATACTATTGCGCATAGCAATAAAGAGCTGATGGAATCACCGGAGATTGAAAAGATTGCAGAGACCGTGATTGAGCGCGAGAATTTAGATTTTGGACCCGCAGAAATAGGATATTTTTTGGTATATCCGAATTTATCAAAGTATAAGGCCGCCAAGTGCAAAAAGACTTCCCGGGAAGTTCAGTACTATTCAGGGAATAACTACCTCATTGAAATTTCAGGGGAGATGTGGGATATGCTGGATCAGAAAACGCGTGAAATGGTGCTCTATCATCAGCTGCTGCACGTCGATCCGGTATATAAATCGAAAAGTCAGGAGTGGAAGATGAAAGTGCGTAAACCTGATTTCTCTGACTTTTATATCATAAACGATAAATATGGCAACGATTGGTATAAAACTGTACAAGCTACCGTATCATCTCTTTATGATTTAGATCCCAAACGGGAGAGCAAAGTAAATCTATAGAATCCTTCTTTAAATAAAGTTGCCGAAACTGCCATGTTGATGCCGCTTTATCAGCCGCATCAGCATGGTGATTTTTCAGCCCATCTTATTAAGAGCTAACGTCTTAGCCTCCTCACGTTTTACTTTATTCGTAGCTGTTTTGGGAATACTGTCAACCTGAATAAAGGCTTTGGGTATTTTATAGCTTTCAAGGTTTGGCAATTTATTTTTGAACTCATCTCGCTGAAAAGAGATGTCATCCGATTGCGTAATAATAAGTGCTACGGCCTTTTGTCCCCATTCTTCATCTTCTATACCTACAACTACCGCTTTTTTAATGAGCGAGAGCGATTCCAGGGCTTCCTCCACTTCTGAGGGAATAATATTTTCACCACCGCTAATGATGAGATCTGTTCTTCTTGTTTCAATAAAAAGCTCTTCTTTTTTATTTAAATAGCCAACATCTTTGGTATTAAACCAGCCATTTTCATCAAAAGCTGCTTCATCATTCTTTTTATCCTGCATGTAGCCGTCAAAGATTTGGGGCCCGCGCAGCCATATCTGTCCTGATTCCATTGGCAGAGCCTTCCCAGACGGTTTTCTTATTTCTATCTCGTTAGGAGGAAAGATACGTCCTACACTCTTTTTAGGACGGCTTAGATCACCAACAGTCATCAATGGATTAGCGGCTATCTGGGCACAGCTTTCAGTCATACCATAACTGGTAATAATTGGAATCCCGCGGTTAAAGCACTCGTCGACAAGTGGTTCTCTAATAGGGCCGCCGCCCAGCAATATAGCCTGGAAGTAATCAGAAGCTTCAAAATCTGCTCGTTCTAAAAGCCTTTTAAGCATAGTTGGAACCAGTGAAGCCGCCTGGAGGCGCTCATTTCGGCCAAAAAGTTGGGTCACCGCCTTCCCATCAAACTTGGGCATCCGATAAATGCCTGAACCATAGAGCAAAGAACGGATGATAACAGAGATTCCACCAATATGATGCAGAGGCATGCAGAGCAGCCACAGTCCATTACGAACGGGGCGAATATTTTGAGCTGATGCTTGCGCAGCAAAAAGCATTTGCCGGCGTTTTAGAGGCACTGCTTTAGGCGGTCCGGTTGTTCCTGAGGTGAGCAGATAGCTCCAAATACGGTCGGGAGACAGGCTTTCTTTTCTCTGTTTAACCTGCTTGTCAGGATTGAAGTCCGGTTGTAATATATTCGAGAGTTTAAATTCATCAATATCTAAAAGCTGAATATTCGAATTGAAGTCTTTTGGCCTTCCGTCACTTATCACTGCCGGTACTTTTAGTTCCCTTAGCTTTGTGGACATGCTGCTAAGATCTATCGCTGGATTAAATGGGATGAAGGGAATGCCTAATCTCCAGCAGGCAGCGATTAGAAAAAGCAATTCATCACTGGAGCTTAAATGCAGACCAATGGGGCCATTGGTAAGGTTATTTTTTTCCAAATAGGAGTAGAAAAAATGTTCGAACTGGCGTAAATCATCATACAAATAAGAGGTATTCCTTGTTTCCAGAAAAGAGGCGATGGGCAAAGGAGTATCAAAGGTGGGAGTATGGTAGCTATTGTTACTCATAAATTAATTTCTGGTTCGTGCTGTAAATTTTGCAGTTTTAGATTGTCCTTTGTTATCGGGAAAAGCTTATCAGTACTAATAAATCCGTTACTTATTTTGGGTTTTTCGGGCAGTAAATCACGTCCTAAAAGGCCTGCTGTATTCAACCCATGGGCATAGCTAAATGATCCTATTCCGGTCGCTAAAGCAGCTGTAATGTTCCGGCCAATTCCAGATTCTAAGCTGGTGGTAAGGACAATTTTAATGTTCAATTTATTGGCACGCTTGCAAATATCGAATAATGTTCGAAAGCTTCCCAGCACCATGGGTTTGAGAATTAGCACTGAACAATATGACAGAAGGGCTTCAATATGATTAGCTTTTGTTAATGATTCATCCAGTGCCAGCGGGGACTTTGTTTGTGCCTGAAGCAGAGCATAGGCATCAGCAGTGGGGTTTGCAAGCGGTTCCTCACAGTATTCAATACCGATAGTTTCTACTTCTTTTAAGTAGTTTTTTGCCTCTTCAGGAGTCCATGCGCCGTTGGCATCAAGGCGAATATTGAGGCGGGGATAATTTGCACGAAGTTTGTGCAGCTGCGATAATTCATAATGCGCGTTTAGCCCTACTTTGCATTTGAGCGTATTATATCCCTTTTTTATTAGTTGGTCGGTTTCTTGTTCGATGATAGTTGCCTTATTCGACAGGCTTATAACGGCATTAACGCTAATCTGGGGACTATAAATGTTAAACAGATGGGAAAGCAAGGATTGGTCTGTACGGTGTGCTTCTAACTGATAAGCTAAGCTGTCCAGTGCAAATTGTAGAGAAGGAGGTATATGAGTTTTAAGATAGTAAGCTTCCAGCAGTTTGGTTGGCTTTTCCCTTTGAAGCATTTCCTTCCACTGTTGTCCATTGTTTTCGACCGTTTTTTTAATCTCTTCGACTGTTTCTGACGAAAAGCCTGGCAAAGGTGCTGCTTCGCCGTAAAAGCTTTTACGGCCAACAAGAAGCATCAGTAGTAGCCCTGACCGGTGATTATACGTTTTAGAGCTGGTGATGAGTGGCTTACGGAAAGGAAGTCGATATGGGTGGGCCCTTAGTTTCATAGCAGGTCCAGTAAAATACCTGCGCTGAAAAGTGCTCCATAAAGGATCATAAATCGCGCTGTATTTCTGAGCATATCATTGAGCTTCCGCTTGTCTGTCTCCGTCCAGGTTTTATATACTAATAGCACTGCCAGGGGAAGGCTCAGAAAGGGCAGGAATATGCTGAATCCATAATCAAGCCGGGCGAAAAAATGGGGCGGAATAGCCAGTGCCAGTAATACCATTAGCAAATATTCCCATTTTAGAACCTGTTCACCAAAGAGGACACCAAGCGTATTCTTACCGGCAGGACCATCTTCTTCAATATCGCGTAGATTATTGATAACTAAAATATTTGTAGCCAGGGCGCCCACAGAAAGCGATGCCCAGAAAGAGTCTGTACTCCATTCAAGAGCATTGACATAATACGTACCCATAACGGCTACAATACCAAAAAATAAGAAAACAAAAATATAACCTAATCCATTATAGCCCAGAGGATAAGGGCCACCAGTATAGAGATATCCGAATAGGATAGAGGCAAGGCCAAGTGCCAGGATAACCCAGCCTGCATGCCAAACAAGGTAAAGGCCTAGAAGGAAAGCAAGTCCCATCATAATTATAGTCGCACCGAGCATCGCACGGGCCGTTATATCCCCTTTAGCCGTAGCACGGTCAAAGCCTATGCGCTTATCTGTATCTGCTCCCTTTTTGAAGTCGAAATAGTCGTTTGCAAAGTTCGTTCCAATCTGGATAAGGAATGCGCACAGTAGGGCTATAAGTGAAGGCAGCCAGTCAAAAGTCTGTTCATAAACGGCAAGAGCTGTACCTACACAAACCGGAACAAATGCTGCGGCAAGTGTTTGAGGACGGGCTGCATTTATCCAAATATCTAATTTGGAAATGGTTAACATTATTGGAATAAGCAGTTCAATGGGTTGTTGTTCATATGGTATGGATGCAAAAATACTGATTAAATATCCATTTTAAAAGGGGTATAAAATAGGAGGAGTGCTCTTATTTATAGATAGTTTTGAAGTAATTTAAATAAAGCGGATAATAACACATATTAGTTTTTAACCTATTGACAAAACGAGCGCACTGGGTGTGAACAGCAGCTGAAATAGGGTTTCAGTTACACAGTATAACCGTTAGAAGGGTATAAAGGTGGGTTCAGGTTATTCTATCAGGGATAACAGATGTTGGAATGGTCTATATATTATTAATTCAATATTCATAATTTCGCCGAATGATTAGAATTGGCGCATAGGAATGGTATATTCCCACGAAAGAAAATAGCAACAAACATTTATTATTTTTGAACCAGCAACCATCAAACTTCCAGCCGAACACAAAGGTATCAATCTTTCCACCGGCTATTAAACATTTACTCATTGTAAATGTTCTTTGTTTTATTGCACTGAATACCCCAGTTATTGGGAAATATATATTTACATATGGTGCTTTGTGGCCTGTTGGATCGGGATATTTCCATGTCTGGCAGTTAATAAGCTATATGTTCCTGCACGCCGGTTTTAGCCACATATTTTTCAATCTCTTTGCACTGTGGATGTTTGGGCAAGCTATAGAAAACTATTGGGGCACCCAAAGATTCGCGTTATATTATTTTTTAACCGGTATTGGGGCTGCCATTTTGCATATGTTGGTAGCTTACTCTGTAGGTGCCGGTGATGTACCAACTATTGGTGCTTCCGGGGCAGTGTATGGCATCCTGCTTGCCTTTGGCATGATGTTCCCTAATCGCCGTATTATACTATTGATTCCCCCTATACCCATAAAAGCAAAGTATTTTGTGGCAATATTTGGTGCTATAGAGCTTTTTAGTGGCTTTATGCGAACAAGTTCTGGAGTTGCTCACTTTGCACATCTCGGCGGAATGTTAGTTGGTTTTATATTGATCAAGTATTGGGGCTTAAAAGGCGAAAAGGGATACCAATAGGTCTAAAATATTTGTAATTTTAGGGACCGATCGGCTAATAAAGCAGAATTAATATATGTATAACCAATCATTTAATAACGCATTTAAGCGTGGCTATTGGCGCATCCCTGTAGCTATTCGCACGATCATTACGCTGAATGTTGCAGTCTTTGTTTTCCAGATCGTATTAGGATTATTTAGCCAGGCATACTCTAACGCTTTAATACAGGCTTTGGCTTTTTATCCGGGTTGGAAGGTAGCGCTCTTCCAGCCATGGCGGTTTGTTACCTATATGTTCCTGCATGGAGGTTTCATGCATATACTCTTTAATATGCTTTGGCTATGGTGGATGGGGCGCGCCGTGGAGGAACGTTTAGGCCCCCGCACTTTTACCGTAATTTATATGGGAGCCGGTATAGGTGGAGCCTTGCTTGATATTGTATTTGCTCAATTCCTGGGTATCAACTTTGTGATAGGAGCTTCGGGGGCAGTGTTTGGCGTAATGGTAGCTTTTGCTATGCTCTTTCCAACCATGCCGATCATGCTCATACTGTTGCCTCCTATCCAGGCTCGTTATATTGTAGCAGGCTTAATTGCATTAAATGTTTTATTGTTGGACTCTCAGGATGGTACGGCCCGTATTGTTCACCTTGGCGGAGCCGCTATTGGATATCTGCTGATAAAGCTTCAACGTGAAGGTTATGACCTTAGTCAATGGGTAGTACCAGTTGAACATCTTTGGTATCGCATTAAAGGAAGCTATCAGAAACAAAAGCAGAAGCCTGATAATAAAAATATGTATTCCGTGTCAGATGTTGAAATAATGGATGAAAAGGATGTTACGGAATTGGATAAGATTTTAGAGAAGATTTCTGAGAAAGGCTACGATGGGCTGACAAAAGAAGAAAAAAAGAAACTATTTGAATTAAGTAATGACGACTGATTGTTGCATAAAAGTTGTGATTTGAAATAAATGAAAGACTTTGTGTGCCAAAGAGGTCGGCGTAAATCCATTCAGAAAGCAGTAGAGAATGTTCCTATTAATTAAATGAATAAAACTCGCGTAAGAGGCGTAGTTAAAGATTATGCCTTTTTGCGCTTATAGGCAATAGGATTCAATTTTGAGAAAGAGTGCAATGATTGTTGGATACTTATGCAATGGGAAATTATGACGAGAATATATCCAACGAAAACGGAGTATAATGAAGGAAACTCTAAAATATTTCTTAAGTCTCTGTATTTTAATAGATTCAATACTTATAAAACAGATATCTCAGACATATGTACTGGTTACGCAGCATTCATTTATTGATTTTGGGCTTTATTCTTTGGCCGTATTATGCTGTTGCACAAGATATTGATTCGCTTGAAGCCCGGGCTGATTCTCTCTATCAGAATTTCCAAGAGGAACGTGCACTGGATCTCTATCAACAAATATTGGACGAGGAACCCAATAATTACAAGGCCCTTTGGAGGAGTAGTTTCCTTTATTCTCGTATTGGCAATCGTTTTGAAGAACAGGAAGCGAAGGAGGACTATTTTAAAGAAGCCATTGAACTTGCAGAAGGTGCATTGAAGGTAGACTCTGCTGATACCCATTCGAATTATGTGATGTCGGTGGCAATGGGCCGAAAATCCCTAATATCAGGGGCCAAAGAACGCGTTTCGGCGGCCCGTGATATTAAAAAATATGTAGACCGGGCGATTAAATATGATAATACGAATGCCGGTGCCTGGTATGTTCTGGGTCGTTGGAATTTTAAAATTGCTAATTTAAGCTGGCTGGAAAGGATGGCGGCAAACACACTATTTGGCGGCATTCCGGGAGATGCCAGCAATAAAAAAGCGGTAGATGCCATTCGGAAAGCGATTGATTTGAGAAGTGATTATATTATGTATTATTATGATTTAGCTCGCGTATATGACGAAATGGGATATGATGCAAAGGCTATTGAAACATGCCAAGAGGGCCTTGAGCTTCCTTCCCAAACCCCGGATGATCCTGAATTAAAGCAGGAGTGTAAAGAATTAATCCAGGATATTTAGAGGCAGCATCTTTCTTTCATGGATCAACTGACTCCTTTGTCTAAACGTCGACCCGAAGAACAGACAGAAGCACAGCGGGAACAAGAATATCACATGCCCGAGTGGGCTAAGGGTGTTGTTTGGTATCAAATATTTCCGGAACGCTTTAATAATGGGGACCACAGTAACAATCCCACCGGAAAATGTATAAATGCACCAGAGGGATGGAGACTATCTCCATGGACTGGCGATTGGTATGAGCGGGCTGACTGGGAATATAAATTGGGCGATAAATTTACGGACGGCATATATAAACGACGTTATGGGGGAGATCTGCAGGGTATTATTGATAAGCTGGATTATTTGCAGGATTTGGGCGTGGAAGCCCTTTATTTAAATCCTGTTTTTGATGCTATATCCCTTCATAAATACGATACATCCTATTATCATCATATTGATTGCTTTTTTGGTCCTGATCCGGAAGGAGACCAGGCAGTTATAGCTTCAGAAGATCCATCGGATCCTGACACCTGGAAGTGGACGTCAGCAGATAAACTTTTTCTGGAGCTTGTACAGAAAGTCCACCAGCGCGGAATGAAAATCATCATTGACGGCGTTTTCAACCACACCGGAACCGACTTTTGGGCTTTTCGCGATCTTATTGAAAATCAGCAGCAGTCAGAGTATCGCGACTGGTATGTGGTGAATTCTTTTGATGATGATAAAAATGGCACATCATTTAATTATGAGGGGTGGTGGGGTTTTGAAACACTTCCAGAGTTTAATCAAGTAGATGGCAACCTTTATGAACCGGTTAAACATCATATTTTTGAAATTACAAAGCGCTGGATGCTGCCCGAGGGCGATCGGGATAGAGGCGTAGACGGCTGGAGACTGGATGTGCCCGAAGAAATTGGGAAGGCTTTTTGGCGCGAATGGAATGGCTGGGTGCGGAATATTGATCCGGATGCCTATACGGTGGGTGAAATTTGGAGTGACGATGCCAGCGAGTGGGTAGGGAAAGATTTATTTTCGGCAACGATGAATTACCAGTTCGCTGAATCTGTTCAAAATTTTATGATAAATGAGTCGGTACTGCTTACTGATTTTTTAAAGGAACTTGACAGACAACGTAGCCAGCTTCCTCAGAGTGCACCATTGGGTATGCAAAATCTGATGGACAGCCACGATACTCCGAGGTTAGCATCAATGGTTGTGAATGCCGGATTACCATATAACAAAAAGGGGAAACCGGAATATGGATTTAACGTCAGGAAACCTCGAACTCAAGAACGTCGCCTACAAAGGCTTATTGCACTTTTCCAATTTACCTATACGGGGGCTCCAATGATTTATTATGGAACAGAAGCTGGTATGTGGGGCGCAGGCGATCCGGATGATCGCAAACCGATGGTATGGCCTGAACTCGATTTTGAACCAGAACGCACAGATCCGCTGGGGCGGGAACGTCTACAAGATGGTAATAATTTTGAACCCTCACTTTTCCGCTGGTATAAACAACTGGCTGGTTTGCGGCGGAAATACGCTTCACTTCGGAAGGGGGATATGAAAATAATACAATCCAATAATGAACGTCAATCCTTCGTTTTTACGCGTAAGTTCGCTGATGAACCTTCCTTGATTGTGGTAATTAATCGATCCAACAAAACGCAGATGCTGGGAATATCAGCAGACCATCTCTTTAGGGAAGTATCGGCCCGCCTAAAGAATGTGCTCACAGGAAATGTTATCAATATCATTGAAAATAAAGCAAATATTTATTTGCCTCCCGTTACAGGAGCGGTACTAATCCAGGAATAAAAAATGAAGATAGATCCGAAACACTTTAATAAATTTTTGGCCATTATGGCCTTCATTGGCATAGCTGTTATCACTTTTTTTATATTCAATAGCCAACAGAGCAAAAAGAACACTTTCAAAAGACGCATTGTTAAGCAGGATACACTTCAAAAAGAGTCGTGGCTTCGCTTAGGAACGAATGATAGCTTAGAGGTAAATGACTTTACAAACCAATACGTATTGCTGCAATTTTGGACAAGTTGGCTGGATGAGCCGGAAAAAGTCCACCAGGAGTTAGTAAATCTTCAGAAAGTAACCGATCATCGGCTGGAAATAGTTTCAGCTTTGGTGGGTTTTAAAAAGAAAAAAGCTTACGACTATGTAGAAACGCACGATTATCCTATCAAATTTGTCGTAGGATCCCTGCAATTTGATAAATATGGAGTTCCGGGAGTTCCGGCCTACATGCTTTTTGGTCCTGAAAAAGATATCCAGTATATCTCCTTTGGACGGCTGGAGGAAACTAATATGGATAGCCTAAAGGCAATAATCATGAGATAACAAAATATTCTTGATAGCCACTATTGAGATTCATGTTAAGCTATTTCTAAATGCCTCCATTTTAATCTTCCAGGCATGATAATTCGAGAAGAGTAAAACAGGTATCGGGATGTTATTTTGCCAATTCTTCAAAAGTTTGCCAGCACTCATACATCGCGCGTGGAACGTGGAAACAACCTTTCCACTTGCTGCCTTTCAGGGTTGTATAACGCTCGCCCCGCCGGTTCAGATAGCCGAACCATTCGCCGTGATCGGGATCGGAGAAGCGCTCCCAGCTGTACTCGTGTACTCTGCGGTACCACTCCAGGCATTCTTGGTTTTCCGTTAACAGATAGCCCTTGGACAAAGCGATGAGGCTTTCCAGGTGCACCCACCAGAGCTTCTGCGTCCACTCCAGCTGCAGCGGAGGATGCCCCTGAGCGTCCATGAAATAGAAGATGCCTGCATACTCCTCGTCCCAGCCAAAGTTGAGCAGGTGAAGCGTGATATCCACGGCCTTCTTGATCAGCTCCTGATCGTCCCGGCGGCGGCCGATCTCCATCATAAACCACATAGCCTCAATGCCGTGGCCGGGATTCACCAGGCGCCCTTTAAAGCTGTCCGAGTAACTCCCGTCCTCGAGCACGTGCTCATGCATACGTTTGTTTTTCTCATCCCAAAATACCTCGGTTACTTCATGGATCGATCGATCCAGCGACTGCTGGACTTGCTCTTTATCCAGAATATCTTCCATTTCAAGGGTGAGTACACTTAATATCATCGGCAGGGCAAAGCCTTTCAGCGGGCGCGTGCCCGGGACCGACTTTTCATATTGTCCCTTGGGCATATCCTGGCGCTGCAGGATATTATGATAGGTATCGAAGGCAATCTGCCGGGCCTCTTCGCTGCCGGCTGCTTTGCCGTAGGCATAAAAGCCGAGGGCCGCAAAGCAGTCAGAAAATATGTTATAGGGCTGGATGAGCGGCTCGCCCTGCCGGTTCAGCGAAAAGTACCAGTTGCCTCCGCCATCCCGGCCGTGCTCCTTTAAAAACTGATAGCCGTGCCCGGCGATCTGCAGCCACTTGTCACGCTTTTCCACGCGATTGTAAAGCATGGAAAAGGTCCATACCTGCCGAGCTTGCAGCCAAATGAATTTATCGGTGCCATATACCGTTCCATCATGGTCCAGGCAGCTAAAGAAGCCGCCATACTTTTCATCTATGGAATGGTCCTCCCAGAACGGGATAACATTATTAAGCAGGGTATCTTTATATAAATTCGCAATCTCTTGGGCAGATAATTGTTTCATATTCGTTAATACAGGCTTTAGAATGACGCTACGTATATTTTGTTTCTCTGTTAGTTACTAACTTATTGGAAGTTTAAAAATAAACTCAATAACTAATTTAATCCGTCTCTTCCGCGGCTACCAACGTACGATAGGTCAAACCCTCCAGATTCTTACCGTGGTCGGGCAGCAGCAGGCTAAAAAAGTATCCGACCATAATACAAACCGGCGTACCGATAAGGGGATAAATGTAAAAATGAATTGGCGTGTGGAATTTAACCCCATATAATACAATAATACTGGCAATTGCCCCAATCAGAGCACCCGTTCCGTGAGTACGTTGGGTAAATATTCCCAGGATAAAAATACCTGCCAATGAGCTGCTTAGTAAGCCAATCAGTTCCTGGAAGAAAAAATAGAGAGACTGAATTGACAGGGAAGCCAGCAGGCAGGCTATTAAAGTACCGAGGGCACCAACAATGATGGTTGCCCAGCGAGCTAAGTTGAGCCGTCTTTGATCAGAGGATTCAGGGACAAAGCGCTCATAAAAGTCTACCGTGATTACTGTAGCCATGCTGTGCATACTGCTGTCCAGGCTCGACATGGAAGCAGAAAAGATACCGGCAATAATTAATCCGGCAAAACCGACCGGTACTTGTTGGCCGATAAATAACGGAAATATTTGATCGTTTTGCATCCCGGTAGTAAGAAAGTTGGGATGGAGTTTGTAAAATACGAATAGGCAGGTACCAAGAGCAAAAAAGAGGAAGCCAGTTGGGATAGAAATTATACCATTCGTCCATATACTGGCAGCTGCTGACTTTTCGTCTTTTGTAGTTAAGTAGCGCTGCACCACGGCTTGGTCGGTTGTATAAGGTCCAAATTGCAGCGCAAAAGACCCAAAAAATATGGACCATGTAGCCAGAGAGGTAAAACTGAAGTCAAAGTTCAAAAAGCGCAGTTTATCGTATTCCAAAGCGGTTGTATACACCACGTCGAGGCCTCCTACATAGGTAATGATAAAGTAGATGCTATATAACATACCGGCTACCAATATCAATACCTGGATAACATCGGTCCATATGACCGCTTCGATGCCGCCCATCGTTGTATAGACAGTGGCCAGAATGCCCATGAGTAAGATTGCAGTGTAAATATTCATATCCAGTATTGCTGTAAGAGTTAATGCAGGTAGAAAAACGACAATACTCATCCGGCCTAATTGAAATATGGAAAAGGAGAGGCTTCCAAAAAGCCGTACAGCCAGATGAAAGCGTTTTTCCAGGTACTCATAGGCCGATGTTACATTGAGCCTCCGAAAGAAAGGCAGGTAAAAGTGAATGACAACAGGAGCGATCAATAGGATAGTAAAATACGATACGAAAACGATCCAGTTATTAGCAAAGGACAGTACGGGAGTTGCTATAAAAGTAATGGCACTGAGCTGTGTGGCATAAATGCTGATGCCGGCTGCCCACCAGGGAATGCGGTTATTTGCTAAAAAATAATCTTCAGTTGCATCTTCGCGGCTGGAAAAATAGAATCCAATACCCAATAGAATTAGCCCGTATATCAGGAGTGCACTATAATTTACCAATCCGAAGCCCGGAGTTTCCGGTCTAATTGTTCCCTGCCACACATTTGGACTGCGAAGACCGGGTTGAACTTCACCACTGGGTATTACAAAGGAGTCTCCCTGTCGAACGGCTCGTGTAGTAACCGGAGCAGGGCTGGGAAGCTCGCCAATCTTATTCCACGTGTCCGTGATGGTGTGATACGATAGAATATCCTCGGAAAAAGGGTGTTCTTGGGTCAGATTCTGGAGGAGAACGGTATTTAACGAATCAATCTGTTGTTGAATGAGTAATGATTGCTTTGAGGAGCGGGATTGTGATAAGCTCTCCAAAGAATCTACTTTGGCACTTATCTCTAAACGTTCAGAAAGGGCTTGGCCGGGATCTCCCCCTAAGAGAATAATATGGGCATCGCCTATGGAAAATGCAGAGGCGCCCATGACAGATCGCCCCTTTTCGGAGGGGCCAACATTTGAGAGTTTATCCCATTCTTTTTTTTCAATATTGTAGCGATAAACATCATTGAGAATATCTATGGACCCATCCTTATGGAGGTTACGTCCGCTGAAAAGATAGAAATAGGGCACTTCCCCTTTATATTGAATCGCTGATACCGGCATTACCCGAGATGGGCCCGGCCAGGCGTGCAGTTGTTCCCATTTAAAGTCATCCTGTGTATTTTTTTTGGAAAGATCCAGCCTCCAGAACGTATTAGAGGCCTCAGGTGCCTTTACGGAATGCTGCCCGCCAGCAACAAAGATGTTATCTCCAAGGCGTGAAGCACTCATGAATGCTAATGGCCGGGGAAGTGGAGGAAGGGTGTCTAATTCAATAGATCCAGTTTTCTGATGCCAGCGCAGGCGGATTATACTGCTGGAAACAGTTTGGCCATTTGTGCCGCCAATAAGAATTAAGCCATTTTCAGCAGGTACCGTTGCGCCGTATGCAAGTGGTTCGGGAAGCGATAAATTTAAATCGTTAAGCCACTGATAGCCGGTAGAATCTTTGCTGAGAACATGAATTTGGTTATAATATTTCTTGTGACCACCTTCCCATGGAGCCTTCTGTGGAAAATTGGCACCACCGGCAATAATCAATGTCTGATTGTTAGGAGCTCCAACAAACGCGCCGGCCAATCCGGCTTTATTGGGCAAGTCGGGCAGTTTATTCCAGCTGACAATATCGTTGGATAGGGAATCGACAGGAATATTTTGAGCCTGTGATATCCCGTTTAAAGCCAACAGTATTGCGAAAAAGTAAAAAATGGATTCTTTCATTTTTCAGAAGTCCTCACATATTAGAAACATTCCCGGTAAAGGAAGTTATTGTTAGCATGGTATAGAGATAGGATATAACTTATACAAAGCTATAATTGGCCTGGAGGACATGCGATAAATAATAAAAGAAATACAAATTTCAAAACTGTTTTATCATGAAATGCATGGTTACATAATCCTATAAGCAAGTTGATTGCTTCTATAAAGCTTTATATTATCCCAATCATAATACAAATATAAGCCCAATAATTAATTTCTTACTATGCATGCTCCCCGACCTTATATTCTTTCTGAGACGAACTGGAAAAATGTTAAAACACAGGATTATCGTGCAGCAATACTTCCGTGGGGAGCTACAGAGGCACACAATTATCATTTACCGTACGCAACTGATAATATGCAATGTGATTTTGTTGCGGCGGAGACTGCGCGAAAGGCATGGAAACAGGAAGCTAAAGTGATTGTGTTGCCTACCGTACCTTTTGGTGTAAATACGGGACAGCTTGATGTAGAACTATGCCTCAATATGAATCCATCCACGCAGTTGGCTCTGCTTAATGATATTACAGATGTATTAAACCGGCAGGGAATATCTAAACTGGTAATCTTAAATGGCCATGGAGGTAACAATTTTAAGCAGATGCTGCGCACCCTGAATGTAGATTATCCCAATGTGTTTTCTTGCGCTTTGAACTGGTTTGAGACGGCCGATGCCGAGTATTATTTTGATGAACCGGGCGACCATGCAGGTGAGCTCGAGACCAGCTCTATGATGCATATTGCTCCGGAATTGGTACTCCCATTATCTGAGGCAGGGGATGGCAAAACAAATGACTTTACGGTAGAAGCCCTGAATGAAAGTTGGGCCGTAACCCAACGCAAATGGACCAAAGCAACGGAAGATACCGGAGTAGGCAATCCCAAAGCGTCTACTGCCCAAAAGGGCGAAGCTTTTATTGATGCCACGACAACGGTAATAGCTGATTTCCTGGTAGAGCTTTCAAATACCAAAAATGAAGATCTGTATGAATAAATAATCTCAGGCATCTAATCATTTGCGGGCCGCCAAAAGCCTGTAAATTGAAGATGAACTCTACAAATATCAATAGCATATTAACGAGATCACTGATCCGTATAAGCTAGTTGCTATCTGGCTAATTCATCCATTCGTCCATTTGCTGCGGGACCTGCGTATTATTAATGTTACCTTATGATGAGGGGGGACCGATCTGAACCGAATCTAATAATCTACATTTTGACCTATCTTTTATCTAATAGGTGGTTTTTAAAACCCTCCTACCATACACCTCGTTTTTCACTTAATCCGCCGTCAATCGGACATGTTTCGAAATCTGCTTTAGTTCAGGGCATTAAAAGCGGAGATCCTGAAACAAAGCCTGTCTTGACCATCGTCAGGGCTTTGTATGATACTTTGGTTTTGTAAAGAGACCAAATATCGAAAGGGATTACTGGTATCACGTTAGCACAATCCAATGGTTCCCCTGCTTCTAATCTATTTCAGTCCATTCCTCTTTATCTAACGGATATGGTATTATTCCCGAGGTACTTATTTTGTCAGTTTTGTTAATTTGGATACGATGATTGCCAACATATTTATAGAACATACAATATTTAACGTTATAACATCAATATAGTGGCAGGATGGGTCAATTTTTGAGTAGATAACTGTG
>Ga0079226_10000938_pt1 | contig 21814 bp, 16 predicted proteins | sample Poulit2014_FD_76345 | JGI IMG/M metagenome (GOLD analysis project Ga0079226, IMG submission 76345) | Agricultural soil microbial communities from Georgia to study Nitrogen management - Poultry litter 2014 | ecosystem: Environmental > Terrestrial > Soil > Agricultural land | place: USA: Georgia... | reverse complement strand
TGCGGGCTACGGGCGGGTACGCTGCGATCACCAGCGATGTCGAGTGTGGGGAGCGTTCTTGTCCGATTCGATGGACCTGTCCGAGATCGTCAAGGCCTATGACATTCGTGGCGTGGTCGGATCGCAGCTCACCGAAGAGCGGGTCCAGGCTTTCGGCGCGGCGTTCGCTCGTCTGATCGTCAGTGAGGCCTCGGCAGTGGCCGTTGGTCACGACATGCGTGAGTCGTCGCCGTCGCTGGCGGCTGCGTTCGGTCGTGGTGTGCGTAACCAGGGACTCGATGTCGTCTCGATCGGCCTGGCCAGCACGGACCAGTTGTATTTCGCCTCGGGCAGGCTGGGGCTGCCCGCTGCGATGTTCACCGCGAGCCACAACCCGCAGGAGTACAACGGGATCAAACTGTGCCGTGCCGGCGCCGCCCCGGTGGGGCAGGAGTCCGGGCTTGCCGAGATCCGGGATCTCGTGGAGCGCGGTGCGGTCGATCCCGAGGGCGACGGGCAACCCGAGGGCGGTTTCACCGAGCGGGACGTGTTACCGGAGTACGCTGCGTATCTGCGGGGGCTCGTCGACATCGGCGCCATCAGGCCGCTGCGGATCGTGGTCGACGCGGGAAACGGCATGGCCGGACACACGGTGCCGAGCGTGTTCGAGAGCAGTCCGCTCGACCTGGTGCCGATGTATTTCGAACTCGACGGGACCTTCCCCAATCACGAGGCGAACCCGCTCGAACCTGCCAATATCGTCGATCTGCAGCGGCAGGTGGTCGCCTCGGCGGCGGACCTCGGGTTGGCTTTCGATGGTGATGCCGATCGGTGTTTCGTGGTCGACGAGCGGGGTCAGGCGGTACCGCCGAGTTCGGTCACCGCGTTGGTGGCGCTGCGGGAGCTGGAGAGAGAGCCCGGGGCGACGGTGATCCATAATCTGATCACCTCGAAGGCCGTGCCCGAACTGATCGCCGAACACGGTGGTCATCCGGTGCGTGCCCGGGTGGGGCATTCGTTCATCAAGCAGACGATGGCCGAGACGGGCGCGGTGTTCGGCGGGGAGCATTCGGCGCACTACTACTTCCGCGATTTCTGGCGGGCCGACACCGGGATGCTGGCGGCGTTGCACGTGATCGCCGCGCTCGGCCAGCAGGACGAAGAGTTGTCGGCCCTGGCGGCGAGGGTCCGTCGGTACGCCTCTTCCGGCGAGATCAACTCGACGGTTCGCGACCAGGCCGATCGGATGCGTGCCGTGCGGGAGGCGTTCGGCGCTCTTTCCGGAGCCGCGGTGGACGAGTTGGACGGCCTCACGGTCGATTTCGACGACGGAAGCTGGTTCAATCTGCGGGCCTCGAACACCGAACCGCTCCTGCGGTTGAATGTCGAGGCGGTGGACGAGACCGCCGTGCGTGAATTGACCGATCAGGTGCTGGCGATCGTGCGGGCCTGACGGGCCGCTGTGGTGGATCACCGACGCAACGGTACGAAGGTGGTAGACAAGGGACTATGGCCGTCACGCTCGATGCGCAACTCTTGGAGATTCTCGCCTGCCCGGCAGAGGATCATGCTCCGTTGCGTCCCGGAACTCCGGAACAGCCCGGCGCCGATGTGCTGACCTGCACCTCGTGTGGGCGCGTGTATCCCGTTCGGGACGGCATACCCGTCTTGTTGCTCGACGAAGCAGTCGATCCGGACAGCGCTCAGCAGGTGGCGGACACCACGGAATCGGTTGCGCGTGGAACCTCGGGAGGCACTGCCGACGATGTCGTTTGACGACAGCTTGCTGACCGATCCCGAACGGATCGCGGATACGGATTCCGCTGGCGTGCTCCGGTCACTGGCGACGGCAGGTGCGCAGGTGAGGTCGACCAGGGAGGCGGCAGCGGAGGTGGGACTGGCCGAACGCGTCGATGTCGGCAGGCCGCGCGCCGTGGTGTTGCTTGCCCGGCCCGGTGGTGGCAGTAGCGCGATGACGTTGCTCGCCGAACTCCTGGCTCCTCAGGTGCCCGCACCGGTCGTGGTCTGTGACGCCGTACCGCAGTGGGTCGGACCGTTGGACGTGGTCTTGGCGCACGGTGACGACCCGGGAGACACCGACCTGGCCACGGGGCTGGAGCGGGCGGCGCGTCACAATGCCACCGTTGTCGTCTCGGCTCCCGAGGAGGGGCCGATAGCGACAGCGGTGGCTGGGCGCGGTGTGCTTGTCCCCGCGCGGATGCGCGTGCCGAGCGGGTTGTCGTTTCCCCGGGCGCTGGCCGCGGGGCTGCTCACGGCGAACGCGCTCGGTGTCCTCCTTGTCGACGTGGCCGAGCTCGCGGACCAACTCGATCGGGAGGCGGAACGCGGGCACCTGTCACGGGAGCCGGACAGCAATCCGGCGAAGTCGCTGGCATTGCGACTGGCGGGGCACACGCCGTTGCTGGTGGGGCTGGATCCGGTCGCGGTCGCCACGGCACGGCATGCTGAGCACGCCTTCGCGACACACGCGGGCATCGCCTGTCACGTCACCGGGTACCGGCAATTGCAGGTTCGGCGATCCCTGTACCAGACAGCGTTGTCGGCCGCGGCCGAACGAAACATCTTCGCGGACCCTGACGATCCGGACAGCGTGCACAACACGTTCCGGGTGGCGCTGCTGGGGCTGCGTGCCGGGCACGCAGCGGTAACGACCAGACAGCACGCCGAGCAGCTGTTCCCGACGGCGCAGCAACTCGTGTGGGACGGGGAGCAGCCGCCCGAGGAGTCGACGTCCGCGGCCGTGCTGGCCTTGCGGTGCGAACTCGCCGCGGCGTATGTCGGTTTGGCCGAGGGAACCGGGGGACCGGTGGATCCTGCCGTCGCGGGGATGTAGTGATACATCGAGGCTCTGTCGGTGTGTGAGTCGGACGGCTACGCTGGGATGTTGCCGCCGGATGTGCGAAGACAGGAACGGGAACCAACCAAGTGGAACTGTTACGAGGGGCAGTGCGCCCGTACGCGTGGGGATCTCGCACCACGATTTCTGCCATGCTCGGTAAACCGGTGCCGGCCCCGCATCCGGAGGCGGAACTGTGGGTCGGCGCGCACCCCGGTGACCCCGCCACGGTGGTCGGCGACGACGCCGAACCGCGGACGCTGCTGGACCTCATCGCGGCGGACCCGCAGCAGCAACTCGGCGCTGCGTGTGCGGAACGCTGGCAGGGGAAACTGCCGTTCCTGTTGAAGATCCTGGCTGTCGAGGAGCCGCTGTCGATGCAGGCCCACCCCTCGGCCGATCAGGCTGCCAACGGGTGGGCGCGGGAGGAGGCCGCGGGGATCCCGCGGGACGCGCCGAATCGGAACTACCCGGATCCGACGGCGAAGCCCGAACTGGTGTGCGCGCTGTCCGAATTCCACGCGTTGGCCGGGTTCCGCGACCCACAGCGTACGGTCGAGCTCCTCCGGGCGATCGAGACGCCGGGGATGGCCCGGTACACGGAACTCCTGGCTGCCCAGCCCGACGCGGACGGGCTGCGTGCACTGTTCACCACCTGGATCACGCTGCCGCAGTCAGCGTTGGACGCGTTGCTTCCGGAGGTCCTGGATGCCTGCGTGTGGCATGTCAAGGAACGAGGCAGCTACGACCGCGAGTGTCGGACGGTGCTCGAACTCGGTGAACGTCATCCCGGTGATGCCGCGGTGCTCGCGGCGTTGCTGCTGAACCGCATGACGCTGCGCCCGGGTGAGGGGATCTACCTCCCGGCGGGGAACCCGCATCTGTACCTCAACGGAACGGCCGTCGAGGTGCTGGCGAACTCGGACAACATTCTACGGTGTGGTCTGACACCGAAACACGTCGACGTTCCCGAACTGCTACAGGTACTCAATTTCGGTGTCCCTTCGGCGACCGTGCTGTGTGGTGACGCCGAGGAGCGGAAGGTTGTGTACCGGACCGATGCCGAAGAGTTCGAGCTGTCTCGGGTGTACTGGGACGAGACGGATCCTGCCCCGGTGGAGCTGGACTCGACCGGTCCGCAGGTAGTGCTGTGTACCCACGGTCAGCTCTGGGCGGTATCGCACAACGGGCAGTCTCTGTCATTGCGACAGGGTGAGGCGTTGTGGATCCCCGCGGGTGACCCGGCGGTCAGGCTCCACGTTGATGACGGGCGGCAGGCGACCGCCTTCCGTGCGACACCGGGGAGGGTGGTGGAGAGCTAGCCCCTCGGCAGGATGCTGGTGGGGATGGTGCTCGACAGCGCCAGTCCGGCCGCCATGCTGACCGCGCGGTCCCATTCCGGGTCGGCGATGTAGTCGTTGCCGCGTTGTACGCCGGCCGCCCAGCGATGGCCGGTCCGCGGGCCGTGCATGGGGTCCGGCAGCCAGTGATCACCACCGATCACGAGGGCACCGTTCGGGCCGAGTTCCCCGGCGGGCAGTGCCCCGATGCCCCCGTCCGGTAGGAAGCCCACCCCGAGCAGGTTGTTCTCGGCCACCTGGTGACGCCAGCTCGTGGCCCCACCCCCGAACGCGTCGGTACCGCGACACAGGCCCCGCCACCGACCGTGCAAAGTGGTGTAGAGCCCGGCCAGTGAGTCCAGCGGGAACACGGCGGGGAAGGCACGTTGGTAGCCCCACTGCAACGGGCTACCGGCGGTGACGAGGCCGAGCCGTTCCCGTTGGTGTTCGGGCAGGGAGGTCGCCAGGTTGCCCGCCGCGATGGCCGCGAGCAGGCCACCGATCTGGTATCCGGCCAGGACCACGCGTGTTCCGGGGTCGGCGAGTTCCTCCCGTGCACGCGCTGCCACTTCGGGAACCACTTTGAGCGCGTAGCACGGTGGCACCGCCGGATGTGCGGCGCGCGGCCAGAACGACACCAGGTCGGCGAACGCCCCGAGGTGGCGCCTGCCTCCGATCCCGCGAGCGGCGCTGACGATCACGCGCAGCAGTCCGATGGCGAACAGGCCCAGTGTCGCCACACCGACCCCGGACAGTGGGAGTAGCCAGGTGGGCACCGTGTGGAAACCGTACGCGCCGACCAGGAGGGCTATGGCCCCTGCCGACATGACCAGAACGAACGCGAGTACCAGGCGGTGCAGCCAGTGGCGCTCCCATCCGGCACGTGCCCACGCTGCTGCCGCTGTTTCCTGCGCGTCCTCCGGGAACCGGGGGGTGCTGGCCGAGGTATCCGACTGCTGCTCGTCCTCGGATCGTTGGGTGGTGTCACTACGGTCGCGTGGATGCAGCAGACGCACGATCGTGGGGATTCCCCGGCGTAGCCGCCGTATCGGTACGGCGACCGCGAACCCGGCGAGGGCGAGCAGGATTGCCACGGCCAGTGCGGCACCCCACAACATCGTGATGAGCGTGTAGCTTTCGGGAAGGCGGAGGCCGGTGTCGCCGACGAGTTGCCGGACGGCCACAGCGGATCCCGCGCCGAATCCGCCACCCAACAGACAGGCCAACACCAGGGTGGGAGCGGCGGCCCAGCCGCCCGCCCAGGGCCGCAACCGCTTCGGTTGGTCCCGCCAGTACGTCCGGGCCAGCAGTGCGGCGGGCACGAGCACCAGGGCGAACAGCGCACACACCAGGACCAGTGATCCGGCGAGTGCCTCGACGGTACTGTTCGTCCCGGACATGCCGTGGGAGCTCGCGTTGCTGCGTAACGGGGCGCCGATCACCGCGGCCGTGACGGCGGCGGCCGCGGCGATCGCGACAGCCGTCCAGCCGGCGGCCTCCCCCGCTACCCGTGGCGGCCGCGTCATCGCAGTGGCGGCGGCGAGCCCGAACAGGACGAGACCGCTCAGCCACATGACACGGATTCCGTTGTCCTGCGGAACGGTCAACGGACCACCGCACATCAGCACGGTCAGTGCTGCCAAGGTCCCCGTCGTGTGCACATGGCGCAGCGCGCCGGTTCCCGGGCGTTCCCGAAGGATCGCACCGGGGACCGGTTCCGTTGCCTCGGACGGGCCGGTGGATTCCGGACCGGCATCGTCCCGCGGTCGCCAGCGTGTTCCGCCCACGCGGTGCAACAGCAGGATGATCGCCGCGATCGGCAGCAGGCCGATGATCTCTCGTGACGACGTGGCGTTGAGCCAGGAGGGTGCCACCTGCAGACACGCCGTTTCCGGGGCGAGGCACTGGGCCGCCAGCAACTCCAGGGTGATCACGGCGAGTTGGGTGACCAACAGCATGGTCAGCAGCAGTGCCGCCAGCCGCAGCAACGCCCGGCAGCAGGAGCCGAACACCCGCGCTGCGGTGCTGGTGGGGTCCACCGGCGGAAGCATCCATGCGGCCACGTTGGCCAACGTGAACGGGAACAGCAGTACCCACGCGGTCTGGGCCGCGCTCCCGGTGGTCATCCTGCCCCAGAGATACCCTTCCAGCGTGCGTGGCACCGAACCGCTGAGTGCGCGCAACATCGGGCCGGGTGTCGGGCGGTGCAACCGGTCCGCCGGGCGGACCAGACGGCCGACGGTGTCCCCGCCGACACTGACGGTGTCGCTGGTGTCCAGCAGCGACGATCCGGTGGTTCCGCCGAGTCCCGGAACGCGAAGTTCGGTCACCCGGGTATCGGGCCCGGGAAGTGGCACCGGTACCTCCTTGTCCACTTGTGGGGTGTGGTCTCTGTTCCCGCGGTGAGGGACCACGGTACTGCGCGTTGTGCCTCTCGCGGCGCAGGAAACGCCCAGCGGGAGCGGCCCGGATGTCGTCACCCCCGAAACGGCGGCGCGGTAACCTACGGAACGTGGGACGACTTGTGGCGATCGAGGGACTCGACGGTGCGGGCAAGCGGACATTGGCCGCGGAACTGACACAGGCGTGGCGCGCGACCGGTGCGCACGTCGCCGCGCTGGCGTTTCCCCGTTACGGCGTGAACGTGCACGCGGACCTGGTGCGGGAGGCGCTGCACGGCCAGCACGGGGATCTCGGCGACTCGGTGTACGGTATGGCGCTGCTGTACGCGCTCGACCGGTTCCAGGCGCGGGCCGAGATCGAACGACTGGCCGCCGAGCACGATGTTGTGCTGCTCGACCGCTACGTCTCCTCGAACGCTGCGTACCAGGCGGCTCGACTCGGTGAGAGCACGGACGGCGACGTGGTGCGCTGGGTACGGGAACTCGAGATCGACCGGTTCGGGTTGCCGGTGCCGCACGCACAGGTGCTGCTGTCGGTTCCGGTGGATGTGGCTGCCGAGCGCGCCCGCGGTCGCGCCGTCACCGAATCGGGTCGTTGCCGGGACGCGTTCGAATCCGACGACGAGCTGCAGCGACGTTGCGCCGTCAGTTACGAGCGTCTCGCCGAGCGGAACTGGTTGTCGCCGTGGCATCGGGTGGACGGTGTCGGGGACCTGGATGCCGCGGAACTGGTGAAGATGATCGACGCTGCGTAGCGTTCCTGGACCGCGTGTGACGACTACCGGTTTGGTCCGTTGCGGATTTGCGGGTCGTGACGAACCCGGTTGCCGAGGGTGCGAGTATGTGGGACATGAAGCCTCGCGTGCTGGTTGTCGACGATGACCCGGCCCTAGCGGAGATGCTGACCATCGTGTTGCGCGGTGAGGGGTTCGAGACCACGGTCGTTTCGGACGGTACTCGCGCGCTGCCTGCGATGCGTGAGCTCAAGCCGGACCTCGTGCTGCTCGATTTGATGTTGCCCGGTATGAACGGCATCGACGTGTGCAAGGGTATTCGTGCCGAATCGAATGTGCCCGTCGTGATGCTGACCGCCAAGAGTGACACCGTCGACGTGGTGCTCGGGTTGGAGTCCGGCGCGGACGACTACGTTGTCAAGCCGTTCAAACCCAAGGAACTGGTGGCCAGGGTTCGTGCGCGCATGCGACGGACCGAGGAGGAACCCGCGGAGACATTGGAGATCGGGGACCTCGCGATCGACGTGTCCGGCCACGAGGTGACCCGCGACGGTGAAGCGATCTCGCTGACCCCGCTGGAGTTCGACCTGCTCGTCGCGTTGGCGCGCAAACCGCGACAGGTGTTCAGCAGGGAAACACTGTTGGAACACGTGTGGGGATACCAGCACGCTGCGGACACCCGGCTGGTGAACGTGCACGTACAACGGTTGCGATCCAAGATCGAACACGACCCCGAGCATCCCGAGATCGTGTTGACGGTGCGGGGTGTCGGATACAAGGCCGGTCCACCGTGACCTGACCCCGGCGCGTGATAATCAGCTTATGAGTGGGCGAATGGCTGAGCGTGCGGGGCGGATGGCGCGCGTACTGACACGCTTGGCCAGCATCGGCCGCCGGGTGCCGCACAGCGTCGGCGACGTGTGGCGGCATTCGCTGCAGTTCCGGGTGACGCTCTCGACCCTGGCACTCTCGTCCGCGGTGGTGTTCGTGCTCGGCATGGTGTTGCAGAATCAGATCACCACACGCTTGATCGAAACCAAGACCGATGCCGCAGTCGCACAGACCCGGCAGGTGGTCAGTAAGGCCGAACGTGAGTTGGCCACCTCGAGCGTGAATCCGGACAAACTGGCGGACCGGCTCAGCGCGGCGTTGGAGGCACTCACCACCAGTTCGTCCGAATCGCAGGATTCGCAGAATTCGGCAGCCGGTGCGTACACTCCGGTCCTGGCCGCCGACGAACGCGGTTCGTCGTTCGCACAAACCCCGCAGGCGGGGCCGTACGACCGTGTTCCGGACCGGCTGAGGTCCTTCGTGCAGCAGGGCAATGTCTCGACCAAGATCTATACCGCCCCGACCAACGAGGGTCGCACGACCTATCTGATCGTCGGCGCTCCGGTGACCAGTACGGTTCAGCAGGTGCAGTTGTACCTGCTGTTCCCGCTGGCCAGCGAACAGCGGACGGTGGCGACCGTGCAGAAGACGTTGTTGTTGGGCAGCCTGGTGTTGTTGGTGTTGTTGGCTGCCATCGCGAACCTTGTCACACGTCAGGTGGTCCGTCCGGTGCGGCGAGCTGCGAGTGCGGCCGAGGAGTTCGCGCGCGGCGACCTGGACAAACGTCTCGAGGTGGTCGGCGAGGACGACCTGGCGACGTTGGCGGCGTCCTACAACGGGATGGCGGGAAGTATCCAACAGCAGATTCGCCAACTCGAGGAATTCGGCCGGTTGCAGCGCCAGTTCACCCAGGACGTTTCCCACGAACTGCGCACCCCGTTGACCACGGTGCGGATGGCGGCGGACGTGTTGCACGCCTCGCGGGACGAGTTCCCGAGTGGGCTTTCACGCTCGACCGAACTGTTGGTGGACGAACTCGACGGGTTCGAGTCGCTGCTCAACGATCTGCTGGAGATTTCGCGGCTGGATTCCGGTGTGGGGGAACTCAGTGTCGAAATGCTCGACCTGCGCCGGATAGTGCGGGCGGCTGTTGACCAGACACGGGTGATCGCGGGGGAATCCGGCAGCAGTGTCGAGTTCGCCGAACCCGACGAGGAGGTCACGGCCGAGGTGGATCACCGGCGGACCGAGCGTGTGCTGCGGAACCTGCTCGGTAACGCCATCGACCACAGCGAGGGGCGGCCGGTGCGCGTGTTGCTGGCAGGTAATGAACAGGCCGTTGCCGTGACCGTCCGGGACTACGGGGTCGGCCTTCATCCGGACGAGGCCGAACTCGTGTTCAACCGCTTCTGGCGCGCCGATGTCTCGCGGAACCGCCACACGGGAGGCACCGGTCTGGGACTGGCCATTTCACACGAGGACGCCCGGTTGCACGGTGGCCGACTCGAAGTGTGGGGCAGCCCCGGGGCGGGCACGTGTTTCCGACTCACCCTCCCACGTCGCCGCAATGGCGAGTTCGAACAGTCGCCACTGGCACTCCCGCCGGACCCGCCCCGGCAGGACGGTCCCTCCGAGCTCGCGGCGCCGGATCCGCAGGACGGTGCTGAGCCGGCGGCTGCCGACACGCAAGCCCGCACCGATGGCGGGTTCCCGGCCAGCGGTGATGCGGGGGTGGACGATTCGGCGCGGGCCACGACGTCTTCGGACGACAGTGGTGAACCATCGTCGGATACGACATCGGAGGAATGATGAACGGTGAGCTGCGACGGCCCCGGGGTCTCCGTGTCCCGCTGGCGTTGTTGTCGGTGCTGCTGCTGACCGTGGCGGGTTGTGCGACGGTGCCTGAACAAACCCTGCCGAAGGTCGTCAACCCCGTCTCGGGCGAAGGCAAGGAGGTCGAGGTTCCGGAGCCGAAAAGCGGGATCGACCCGTTGACGGTGCTTCGGGAGTTCGTCGAGGCGAGTGGCCAGCCGATCGGGAACCATGCCTATTCCAGGGTGTATCTCGGACCGAGTGTTCGTGACTCGTGGCATCCCACGGGAAACCTGACGATTATCGAGAACTCGTTCAACACGGTCCCGGCCGATGACCAGCCCGACGCTGCCAACGAGCGGGCGGTCCTGTTGACGGGAACGAAAGTCGGCAAACTGGATGGCAGTGGGGAATTCATCCCCTCGACCAGTGACCGGCCACTCAGCGTGCGGGTGCTGCTGCGGCGCGGCTCGAACGGTGAATGGCGCATCGTGGGCCCACCGGACCGGGTGATCACCACCAAGGCGCAGTTCACCGAGTATTACCTCAGGGTTCCGGTGTACTTCTTCGCGCACACGTCGGAGACGCTGGTGCCCGACCTGCGTTACGTGGCCATGAAACCCCGCAAGGGACTGCCCGGCAGGGTGGTTGATCTGTTGCTCGACGGTCCCTCCGATGCGCTGGAGAGTGCTGTGCGTAACCCGCTCGGCGGGAAGGTCGCGTTGCAGTCGAATGTTGACACCGCCTCGGACGGTGCTCTCACGGTACCGCTGAGCGGGGTCGGCGACGCGTCGAAGAAGACCAAGAAGCGAATGGTCGCGCAGCTGGTCAACTCACTACGAGAGGTTCAGACGTTCCAGGTGCGGCCGTTGTCCGGGGGAGACCCGCTGATCTCCACGAGGCGTACCTGGCGACCGAGCAACCTGCCTGCCTACAGTGCGTCCTCCTCACTGAGCTCGGAGGCGTCCGGGGTCTTTGTCGCTGACGACCGGGTGTTCTCGCTGGCGAACGGGAATCCGGTTCCGGGCACTGCGGGTGCCGGTGCCTACGACGTGATCAGCGCGGGTGTGTCCCTGGGCGAGAACCAGTTGGCGGTGGTCGAGAAGACCGAGGAGGGCCCCCGGCTGCGGGTCGGTCCGATGGACGGAGAACTGGCAAGGGTTCGCATGGGCGGGGACTCGATGACCCCGCCGAGCTGGTTACCCGCCGCATCGCCGGACAGTTCCTCGCAGGCCGTGTGGACTGTCGTGGATGGCGATCAGGTCGTGCGGGTGCAACGCACCTCGGAGGGATCCTGGACGCCCCAGAAAGTCGACGCCGATGCTCTCACCGATATCGGTGATGTCAGTCAGCTGCGGCTGTCACGGGACGGTAGCAGGGTCGCGGCGGTCGCGGGAGGCAAACTCGTCGTGGCGGCCATCGTCCGTGACACGAACGAGGTCGAGTTGCGGGCCCCGCGGGTGTTGCGGCAGGGGCAGCTCGACGAGGTCAAGGATGTCGCGTGGGCCACCCAGTACCGGTTGGTTGCCGCTACCGCGGATCCGGACAAACCGGTGGTGCGTTTGCCCGTGGACGGTCTGCGGTTGGACACCTACGACACCGCGAACCTTGTTTTGCCGGTGCGGGCGGTTGCGGCAGCTCCGAGTAGGGCGGTGATCGCGGCTGACCAGCGTGGTATGTCCACGGTCAGTAGTTCCAATTCGCCGTGGCGGCCACATCAGCAGTCCCGCAAGGACGCACTGCCGTTCTACCCGGGGTAGCCCGCCGTGTGTGGACCGTGCCCTGTCGGTGGGGTGGTCCACACTACGGTCATGTTCGACGTTCTCCACCGGGCCCCACGTGCCGTCCCGTTGCTGCGTGCCGCCGCCGACAGTGCCCTCGATTTCGTTTTCCCGTCCCGTTGTGCGGGCTGTCGCGACGAGTGGGGGCCGTGTTGTGTGAGCTGCGAGCGCACCGCATGGGGGTGGCCGCACATGCGGTATCCGCGGTCACTGACGGCCCCTCCGGCTCATGCGCTGGCGTCCCACCGTGGTGTGGCCCGTGAGCTGGTGCTGGAGTACAAGGAGAGGGGACGACGCGACCTGGCCCGGCCACTGGGTGAGGTGTTGGCTCGCGCCCTGCCCCGGATACCCGACGGTCCGCCGCGGGAGGACGCGTTGTGGTGGCTGGTGCCGGTGCCGTCCCGTCGGCGTGCGGCACGGGCACGCGGTGGATCGCACACCCTGGCGCTGGCAGAGTGGTGTGCCCGGCGACTCGCCCTCTCGGGGGCTCCGGCCGCGGTGGCACCCGCGCTGCGGATGTCTGCCGGAGCCCGGGACATGACGGAGGTGGCACGGGATCAACGTGCCCGCAACCTCTCCGGCCGGGTAAGTACGGTCCGTAGCGGGCTTCCGCCCACCGGTAGTTCGGTCGTGCTGCTCGATGACGTGTTGACCACCGGAGCCACCGCGGCTGCCTGCGTGGGTGCCCTCGGTGCGGCCGGGTGTCGGGCGCGGCTCGTCCTGACGTTGACCGCGGCGTGTTGATCCCGGGAACTCACGCGGGATCCGGATCGTTGCCCCGGTACGTAGCACAGTGTGATCACGACGTTCCCGCGACATCCCCCGGTTCGGGGGGTGTTGTTCATGACACAGTTTGACTACGGTGCGACTTAACAGCATTGCTCGGATGCAGGGAGGTGAGTGGTACATGTCCCTGACGCCGGTGGAGTGCTGAGCGCGGACATCTACAACTCGGCTCTCCGCGCGCGAGTGGAGCGGCGCCGTACATTCCGGCGCCCGCGCATCCGGCGTCTTGCGTTTCTCAGCAGTTCTTGAGCTTACGGCCTTGCTTCGGGAGTCAGGATCGGGCGAACCAGAAACGGCCCGCTCGCGAGGACCTCCCGGGCAAGGAAAGCGAACGAGGAGGTCGCGTATGGACATCGTCGTCAAGGGGCGCAACGTTGCAGTGCCCGAACACTTCCGGTCTCATGTCGGCGAGAAGCTGACTCGCCTGGAACGGTACGACAAGAAGGTCATGCGGTACGAGATCGAGCTGGTGCACGAGCCGAACCGCAGGCAAGCGAAGAACTGCCAACGAATCGAGATCACGGCCAAGGGACGAGCCACACCGTTGCGTGCGGAGGCTTGTGCGGGCGACTTCTACAGTGCGTTGGACGGCGCGTTGCACAAGTTGGAAAGTCGGATGCGCAAGTTGCACGACAAGCGGCGGGTGCACTACGGGCGCCGCGCGCCGCGCTCGGTGGCGGAGGCCACGTCGGTACCGACCCACGACGCCGGTTCGGCACTTTTCGAGGACGGGAGACGCCCCGCGGCTGCGACGGCGGTGTTGGAGGGAACCACTGAGCCAACGGACGAGGCGTCGGCCGGTTCCACTGCGGAGATCGAATTACCCGAACAGCGGTGGGACGACGGGCTGACCGACCATCTTCCGGGCCGTGTGGTCCGCGAGAAGCACCATTCCGCCGAACCCATGACGGTCGATGACGCGCTTTACCAGATGGAGCTGGTCGGTCACGATTTCTACCTCTTTCACGACAAGAACGCGGACCTGCCGAGTGTCGTGTACCGTAGGAAGGGATTCGATTACGGAGTGATCACCCTCGGCTGAGATCGGCTGACGTCGGTTGAGATCGATGCAGACCGATTGAGATCGACGTAGCGGGGTGAGCGACAGGGCAATATGCCGGGCGCGCGGTGTCCGCGGTCGCCGTGCCTGGCATATTGCCCTCGTCATGTGCACGTCCGGCCCCGGTTTCTCTAGGATGGGGGATGTGCGTCCCGTGCCGGGCCGGGAATTCGACGTGGCACGCTGTACCGACAGGGACGCGTCTCGAGCAGTGACACAGCGAGTGAGGTCGACCGGATGGTTTTGAGCCGCCTGCTTCGTGCGGGAGAGGGCAAGATGGTGAAGCGGTTGCGCGGTATCGCCAACCACATCAACACCCTCGAAGACGATGTGACCAGCCTCAGCGACGCCGAGTTGCAGGCCAAGACCGAGGAGTTCCGTCGTCGTTACGGTGAGGGCGAACCGTTGGACGACCTGCTTCCGGAGGCGTTCGCCGTAGCACGCGAGGCCGCACAACGGGTGCTGGGGCAACGCCCGTTCGATGTGCAGGTCATGGGGGCCGGGGCACTGCACTTCGGCTATGTCGCGGAGATGAAGACCGGTGAGGGCAAGACGTTGACCAGCGTGCTCGCCGTCTATCTCAATGCCATAGCGGGCAAGGGCGTGCATATCGTCACCACCAACGACTACTTGGCCCGACGTGACGCGCAGTGGATGGGTCGCGTGCACCGTTTCATGGGGCTGACTGTGGACTCGATCCTCGCGGAGATGCCTCCCGAGGAGCGTCGTCAGGCCTATGACGCGGACATCACCTACGGCACCAATAACGAGTTCGGGTTCGACTACCTGCGTGACAACATGGCGTTGAATCTCGACGATTGTGTCCAGCGCGGGCACAATTTTGCGATCATTGACGAGGTCGACTCGATTTTGGTGGACGAGGCCCGGACCCCGTTGAACATTTCCGGCCCGGCGGACCAGTCGTCGCGGTGGTACACGGAGTTCGCTCGGCTCGCCCCCCTGATGACTCGGGACACCCATTACGACGTCGATGAGAAGAAGCGCACCATCGGTGTCTCCGAGAAGGGTGTCGCGTTCATCGAGGACCAGTTGGGGATAGAGAACCTCTACGAGTCCGCGAACACCCCGTTGGTCAGTTATCTGCAGAACGCCATCAAGGCCAAGGAGCTGTTTACCAAGGACAAGGAGTACATCGTCCGCGACGGCGAGGTACAGATCGTCGACGAGTTCACCGGCCGTGTGCTTTCCGGGCGTCGGTTCAACGAGGGGATGCACCAGGCGATCGAGGCCAAGGAAGGCGTCGAGATCAAAGCCGAGAACCAGACGTTGGCCACGATCACGCTGCAGAACTTCTTCCGGCTCTACGAGAAGCTCGCCGGTATGACCGGTACGGCCGTCACGGAGGCGGCGGAGTTCAGCCAGACCTACAAGCTCGGGGTGGCGGCGATCCCGACGAACCGGCCGATGATCCGTGAGGACAAGCCGGATCTGATCTACAAGAGCGAGGACGCGAAGTTCCAGGCGGCGGCGGAGGACATCGCGGAGTCGTACGAACGCGGCCAGCCGGTGCTTGTCGGTACGACCAGCGTGGAGAAGTCGGAACACTTGTCCAAGCTGCTGGTCAAACAGAATGTGCCGCACGAGGTGCTCAACGCCAAGAACCACCACAAGGAAGCGTTGATTGTGGCGAAGGCCGGGCGTAAGGGTGCTGTGACCGTGGCCACCAACATGGCGGGCCGGGGTACGGACATCGTGCTCGGCGGTAACCCGGACATCATCGCGGACGAGGAGCTGCGGTCTCGGGGGTTGGACCCGGTGGAGAACTCCGAGGAGTACGAGGCCGCGTGGCCCGAGGTTCGGGAGCGTGTGTCCGACGAGAGCAAAGCCGAGGCCGAGGAGATCGTCGAGGCGGGTGGACTGTACGTGCTGGGTACGGAACGTCACGAGTCCCGCCGTATCGACGATCAGCTGCGTGGTCGTTCCGGCAGGCAGGGTGACCCGGGGCAGTCGCGGTTCTACCTCTCGCTCGGTGACGATCTGATGCGCCGCTTCAATGCTGCGATGGTGGAGCGGGTCATGAACACCATGAACCTGCCCGAGGAGGTTCCCATCGAGCACAAGATGGTTACAAGGGCCATCCGGAGTGCGCAGAACCAGGTCGAGCAGCAGAACATGGAGATCCGCAAGAACGTCCTCAAATACGACGAGGTGATGAACGAGCAGCGGAAGGTCGTTTACGGCGAGCGGCGCCGGGTGCTTGAGGGGGAGGACCTCGGTGAGCAGGCGCAGCTCATGCTGCAGGATGTTGTCAAAGCCTATGCCGAGGGCGCGACCTCCGAGGGCTATGCCGAGGACTGGGATCACGAGCAGCTGTGGAACGCTCTGAAGACGTTGTACCCGGTGGGTGTGACGTGGGAGGAGATCGTCGAAGAGGACGATGACATCGATGCGTCCCGGTTGACGGAGATTCTGCAGGAGGACGCTCGTGAGGCTTACGCGCGCCGGGAGGCCGAGATCAACGAGATCGGCGGCGAGGGCGCGATGCGTGAGCTGGAACGCAAGGTGATCCTGTCGGTCGTTGACCGGAAGTGGCGCGAGCACCTCTACGAGATGGATTATCTCAAGGAAGGGATCGGGCTGCGTGCCATGGCCCAGCGTGACCCGCTGATGGAGTACAAGCGGGAGGGCTACGACATGTTCAACGCGATGCTCGAGTCTCTCAAGGAAGAGGCTGTCGGTTACCTGTTCAACCTGCATGTGGAACGGACCGAGCCCGCCGAGCAACCGCCTCAGGAATCGGCCACCGAGGTGCCTTCGAGCACGACGAACGGGAACGGCCACAAGCCGGCGAAGAACAATTCGGGTCAACAAGCCGCGAAGTCGGGTGGTAAGAAGCCGCGCCACGCGCGTTCCGTGCCGGAGCAGCCACAGGTCGACGACGGTGAACGGTCGGCGCCCGCCGCGTTGCAGGGCAATGGCCTGGGTACTGGTAACGGTCAACCGGCGATGACGTACTCCGGCCCCGCCGAGGGCGGCGGTGTCGAGTCACGTGGGAACGCTGAGAAGCAGGGTTCGAACGGTGACAAGCCGGGGAACTCGACGAGGGGCAGCACCCGCAGGGAGCGTCGTGCCGCCGAGCGGGAGCAGGCGAAGAAGAACAAGCGCGGCGCCCGCGACTGACCCGGCGCGATCCGGGCGCGTCGGGTGTGGCGAGCGTGCCCGGATCGACGGGGAGTGGCCAGTTCACGACACAGTCGCGCCCGAAAAGCCGCCCACGTCCAGGAAGACAGGCACAACTCGCCGTCCGGGTCTTTCGAGTCGTGTATTGTTGCGCTCCCCGCAGCCGACCCCGCAATCTCGACGCATTCGTTTCCCGCCCCCGTTGCTGTAGCTGCTTGTGTGCCACGCTGCGGCGCCGTATCGGGGTTGGTTATGGTGCTCTCCTGGCCGTCAGTCCTGCAGCTCGTCTCCGATTCTGGAGATGAGCTCAACCGACTGGGATGGTCGAGAGCAACTTCTTGTAGCCGAGGAAGTTCAATGCCTACCGTTCGACGTAACGAGGCTCCTCGATGTGTGCACCCTTGTCGACGAGTTCGACGTAAGCAAGTACGTCCGTTGCGAGCGCGTCCTGAGCGACCTGTTTCTACCATCCGGACCGTTGGGTAGCGATCGTCGCGTTGGAGATTTCGGTTCGTAGTCAATTTCACAGGAGCCCACTTCCAGGGGGCACATCCTGGTTCGTATGACGCAGACCACTGACGCGGTGCCTATCGCAGCAATCGAGCGGAGCACAGTTGCCGGATTCGAGTGCCGGCTTTTCGGGGACGGCGGGGCGTTGTCGCGATCCATGCGGAGCGGTGGCGGCACGGTGTGGTGGCCATGTACATCGTGTATGGGGGACCACGATGTGCGTGTTGCGGGCGGCTATGGCGACGAGTTCGTCGCCCGCAGTGGGGTGTCTTGCTGCCCGCGGTACGGCGCGGACCCCACCGGGCTGATTGTCCGGCACGTCCGATGTCGGGTGTGTGAAATCCACGCAACGATGTGACGTAACTCGCTCATGTGCAATGCGGCGAACGGCGCCCACAGCCCGCATCCCATCCGCTATCTTGGATCAGCCCTGAGTAGCCCACTGTGGGGAGCGGGACAGTGTGCAAGACGCCACCAAACGCGGGACACCACGCAATGACCTTCCCCAGGAAATTCGGGAAACCGCGACAGTGTTCGAACGCCCCGTTTACGGCACCGGCGAACTGTACGCGGCGCAACGGGACGAACGCGGCAACTATTTCGAACTCGAACAGCCGCTGCACTACGTCGATATCGACTGGGGCCGGTCCCTGCGATAGAGCTCGTAACAGACCACGGTGGCTGCGGCAGCGACATTCAGCGACTCGGCCGGGCCGGGCATAGGGATCGTGAGCCACGCGGAGATGTGTCCGCTTACCTCAGCGGTGACCCCGGTTGTTTCGGCACCGAGCACGAATGCGGCAGAGGTCGGCAGGTCGGCGTCGAACAGTTCCCGCCCCTGGTTCCCGGCGAGCCCGAACAATGGGTACCCGGCCGTTGTCAGCAGCTCAGCCGCCTCGTGCGCGGTGCCGCAGCGCAGTATCGGTGCTCGGAACGCGACCCCGGCCGAGGCCTTCACCACGAGCGGATCCAGCTTCGCCACACCCCGGCGCGCCACGACGATGCCGTCGATGCCGGCCGCCGTTGCCGTACGCAGGATCATACCCACGTTCGCCGGCGTGGTGACACCGTCGAGCACCAACACCCGGCGGGGAGGGACGGTCTCCTCGAGCGCCGCCCGCAACGGGCGCATGCGCGGGGCGAGGACATCCGCCAGCACCCCCTGATCCTGTTTCCCGTTGCCCGCCAGTACCTTCACGCGGTGTGCGCTGGCGCGCTCCACGGCGACGTCCGCGTCGCGAGCCGAACGCAGGATCTCGCTGACCTGTTGCCCACCCGCGTTGTCCGCGAGGACGACCTTGTCCACCTCGAGAGCCGGATCGGCCAGCGCTTCCAACACCGGTTTGCGGCCGTAGACCGTCAGAAACTTGTCGCGCGGCGATACTGCCGAAGCTGATTGCTGCACGGATTCAGTGTGCACGCCCGTCGGAGTGCGCCCCGACGCGGCTGGTGTGTCAGGATCACGGCATGCCGGACCGTCTCTCCGCCCTCGACGCATCGTTGCTGTACATGGACGAACCCGCCACGCCGATGCATGTCGGGAGTGTGGCGATATTCGACCGTCCCCAGGAGGGCTTCGGTTATGAACAGCTGGTGACGTTGATCAACCAACGGTTACCGTTGCTGCCGCGATACCGACAGCGTGTGCTCGGTGTTCCTGCCCACCTGGCGAGACCGGTATGGATCGACGATGTCGACTTCGATGTGCATTACCACGTGCGTCGATCCGCGCTACCCGCGCCGGGAACGGACGAGCAACTGTTCGAGCTCGTGGCACGGTTGATGGCACGTCCGTTGGTCATCGAGCGGCCACTCTGGGAGATCTACCTCGTCGAAGGGTTGACGGATGGTCGGTTCGCGTTGGTCACCAAGACACACCAGTCCATGATCGACGGGTTGGGGACGATCGATCTCGCCCAGCTGATCCTCGATGCGGAACCCCATCGGCCCGATGGTGAACACGACGACGCGAACTGGTTGGCACGGAAACAACCGGGAGTGGTGAAGTTGCTCTGCGACGCCATCGGTGAGACCAGCAGACGCCCGGCCGAACTGGTCGAGAATGTCCGTTCCGCCGTCAATGACTTCACCGCGAGCGCGGACCGTGCCGGCAGCGCCCTCGGTGGGGCGCTGTCCACCGCCCGCGCAGCACTGTTCCCGAGTGCGGACAGTCCGTTGCGTGCCCGGACGTCGACCGCGCGGATGTTCGCAGTGGCGCGGACTTCGTTGGCGGATTACCGCGCGGTGCGACACTCCTACGGCGCCACGGTGAACGATGTGGTGCTCGCGGTGATCGCCGGTGGGTTGCGGCAGTGGTTGTTGTCCCGCGGCGTCGAACTCGCACCGAACACGACGGTGCGGGCGCTTGTCCCGCTGGCGGTGCGCGACACGGACAGCGGTGCACCGTCACCCGCCGATGTCGCCGGGAACGAAGTGGACAGTCAGCTTGTGGACCTCCCGGTGGGAGAGTCCAACCCGGTGGTGCGACTGCAACACATCACACACGACATGGCCGAGCACGGCCGTTCCGCGCGCTCGGTAGGGGCGGCGCCGTTGTTGCGGCTCAGTGGCTTCGCCCCCGCGACACTGCACGCTCTCGGAGCGCGAGCCGCGGGAGCGTTCTCCGGACGGATCTTCAACGTGTTGGTGACGAACTCCCCGGGGCCACAGGAGTCGCGCTACGGCGGAACCGCGCGGTTGCGGGAAATGTTCCCCGTCATGCCGCTCGCCCGCAGCCAGACACTGTCGATCGGCGTCACCTCGTATGCCGGTGGCATCTATTTCGGGCTCAACGGAGACCGCAAAGCCGTGCCCGATGTCGCTACCCTGGCAGGCATGGTGGAGGATTCGTTGGCCGAACTACGAGGAGCAAGCTGGTGAGGGTGTACGTACCCGCGACAGTGGGCATGTTGCAGACACTGCAGGCGGAGGGCGTGTTGCACGCGTACAGCGGCACCGTGTTCGCATTGACGCCGTCCTTGCGGGAGTCCTACAACAGCGGCTCGAGCGAGGAACTCGAATACGCGGCGATGGGAGAGGCCGCGTTGGCCTCGCTGCGGCTGCTGGCGGCTGACGAGGAAACCGAGTACATGCGCCGGGCCGTGGTCTCGGCCGACGTGGAGGACGTCACCTTGCGGCCGGATCTCGACATCGCCGTCGGACGCATCTCCGGCCCGGTCGAACTGCGTCAGGTCGCCGCGGTGCACGTGGACGGCGCGGATGCCGAGGAAGCCGTGCGCACGGCGGCTGCCGAGGTCGACAAAGCAGATCTCGGTGACGAAACTGCCGAACTCGCGGTGGGCGACGCCGAGGACTACGAACTTGCCTGGTACGCGCCACAGGAACTCCCGTTCCTGCTGGAGCTGCTCTGACGTTCACGCCGGGCTGGGCGTGAACGCAGCGGAACGGCGCCGATGTGTGCTGATGCTGTCACCGTGCCGGGTGACATGCCACGATAGGGGTGTGTAGCACCGCTCACAAGGCGGGTGCTGGAACCAGACGCAGACCCCAGGAGGCGAAGCAGGTCATGGATGCCGTCACGACTGTCCCGACGCCGGTGAACGAGCCGGTGCACACCTATGCGCCGGGTACCGGTGAGCGTGAGTCGCTGCAGCGCAAGCTCGACGAGCTCGAAGCCGACAAGCACGAACTCACTCAAACGATCGCAGGCGAACAACGGTTCGGTGACGGCGAACGGTTCGATGTGGTGCAGCCGCACGACCATGGTCACGTCCTCGGTGTCGCCAGCCACGCAACGCGCCAGGATGTCGCCGACGCCGTTGGCGCGGCGAAGCGGGCCGCGCGTGAGTGGAGCGAGATGCCGTTCGACGAACGCGCCGCGGTGTTCCTGCGGGCCGCCGATCTGATCGCCGGGCCGTGGCGGGACACGATCAACGCGGCCACCATGCTGGGCCAATCGAAGTCGATTCACCAGGCCGAGATCGACGCTGTCTGCGAGTTGGTCGACTTTCTGCGGTTCAATGTGCATTATGCCCGCCGGATCATGGCTGAGCAGCCGAATTCGGTGCGGGGTGTGTGGAACCGTATGGAGTACCGCCCGCTGGACGGGTTCGTGGTGGCGATCACTCCGTTCAATTTCACCGCGATCGCCGGGAACCTCCCCAGCGCCCCTGCGCTGATGGGTAACACGGTGGTGTGGAAACCCACCCCGACGCAACAGTTGGCGGCGCACCACACCATGCGGGCCTTCGAGGAGGCAGGGTTGCCGCCCGGGGTGATCAATATGGTGACCGGCAGTGGTGAGGCGGTCACCGATGTTGCGTTGGCCGATCCCGGGTTCGGTGGGTTGCATTTCACCGGGTCCACCGCCACGTTCAAACACCTGTGGCGCACCATCGCGGACAACATCGACGTGTACGGCAGTTATCCCCGTATCGTCGGGGAGACGGGTGGCAAGGACTTCGTCATCGCACACTCCTCGGCGCGCACCGACAAACTTGTGCCTGCGTTGGTCAGGGGCGCGTTCGAGTACCAGGGTCAGAAGTGCTCGGCCGCCTCACGGGCCTACGTTCCACGGTCGTTGTGGGACGGCGGGGTGCGGGAGCATCTGGCCGACCTCAC
>Ga0079226_10000937_pt1 | contig 21815 bp, 16 predicted proteins | sample Poulit2014_FD_76345 | JGI IMG/M metagenome (GOLD analysis project Ga0079226, IMG submission 76345) | Agricultural soil microbial communities from Georgia to study Nitrogen management - Poultry litter 2014 | ecosystem: Environmental > Terrestrial > Soil > Agricultural land | place: USA: Georgia... | reverse complement strand
CGCTCCAGCTAAAATGATGTTCCTGATTGCTTTCCTCGTTCGGGTGCTCAGCTGAATCAGCATCAACATCTGTATCCTTATCCGCAGTAGCAATATTGCTGTGGACTTTTGCTATAAGCTGTTCCTTCTTTTCATCAGGGCTTTGACCTCCGTTATCTGAAGAAGCTTGTTCCTGAGATGTTTTTTTAAATCTCTGATATAGTGCCTTTTGTTCATCAGTGGCCTCTACCAGCAATTGTTCAAATTGTTCTTGCTCTTTTTTATTGAGCATTTGAAGAAGATAGCCGGCACAAAGCTCCTCGAATGTACTGTTATTATTAATGTCGTCAGTCATTAATCAGGTGATTGGGTAAATAATGCGTTGCTAGTTTTAAACGGAAGTGATGACGCTACTATTTCAATTTTTTGTGATTTTAAAATATTAACTATTGCCGGATATTATACTGTTTTCATTCGGATGTTGACTTTCAAAGAAACAAACCTTCGAATAATACAGGTGATTTAACATACGGCCTTCCCCGGATGTTTTGCATACATATTCGGCCCGTTATTACTGCTCTTTTATGTCATAAAATTGCATCTTTTCCTTCCTCCACAACTCAAATATAATAAAGAATGAACACTTTTTACTTTTTTGATTATAAATAGCTAACGTGTTTACCAGTAAATAGAGCAGCGAATTTTGCCTATAAAAGATGGACGCCAAGGGGTTGGGCTCCATTGCACAACGACTGGTGCGACCACCTTCTCGATGGCTGCACTTTATCATAGCCCTGTGTAAGTGATAACATATAGTTTTAATCAGTAAACACAGTAGTTAGTTAACAAATAAGGTCGAAGCCTGATAAAATAAATTTATTGCGCATATATAAATCTACGAGCATCAACATTTGAAAACTGAAAATCCATACGCACAGTTAACTATCTCTTGGCTACTTAGGATGACAGTATTGGCTGCTCTTTGGGTGGAATAATGGGTCATAGCTATATAATTTAACGAATATACCGGGTGTTTCTACTCAAATGGAAGACTATTATCAGCTATATCAGACTGATAAGCTTTTATATTTCTGAAGACTTTGATAAGCCTATATCGCCATTCTGAAATTGGCCAGCAGTCGGGGCAGGTTTGGTTCAGGAGCTCGGTTTAATAGCTTCTAACCGCATTAAAATTCCGAAGCGGATCCGACAGCCGACGGATCAAGACACGGAATGACGAACAGGGAGAGGACTTTCAAAGGTTTTTTCTTTGCCAGTGGCACATATTTAATGTACTGGTTTTGATTCGAATGGTGTATAGTTTTGTATGGCTTACCTGGATTATAATATTAGCTGTTAACGGCTTATAAGCTTAAAGGAGCCGCATTTAGTAGTAATACTCCATAGTATTGGGCATAATAGCGATTGTTGTATTTGCTTATACCAGCACAAAAATGGTGTCTGATACCCGCAACATTCAGATACAAAATTACAGGTTACAGGATGAGCGTATTTCGGATGAAATAGATCATTCCCGTACTGTTCATATTACAAGATATCCACGGGATATGCGGAGGAATTTATCGGTCGGTCTGATATAAACGATTACATTGATACGGTGAATAATCTTAATTCTGCTCTTATTATTTTTATGGGCGACTTAGTCTCTTACGGCACTACGTTTATTTCTATGCAGGAGAGGACTCAGGACGGACAGGAGCCTGATATGAAACCTTTGCAGTGATAGGCAATGATGTTTTTTTTGGACGAGGAAATTTCATATTCAAACGGCCTGAATTACAACAGAATCCCATTGCTGTAGGATCAAAATACAGTCCTTACGATTGGTGAAGTCTCTTCAAATTGATTGGCCTGGCGGTGGTATACAGCAAGTATATTCGGAATGATTCGATGGAAATACTGACTCAAAACCATCGTAAAAGTCCCTTTAAATGTAATGGTGGGCCATCAGTCTGCTGAAAGTATTCGAGAAGCAGCTAAGAAGCCAAATTGTCCGCTATTTTTGACCGGATATACGCGTGGCTGGTATTTAGGTTCCATTCTCATTTAAGGTCTTTTCGGCTGCTGAAATGGATATGCCTTATTTGGGCTGTATATTCAACCTCAATGATCTGGTGCTTTAGTATAAATAATGGACTGGACTTTACCTCCACTCCCGTTCGGTATAATGGCCAGCCGATGGTTTCGGTAATTGCTTTAGTTGCTAAAAACAGGGTTGGGAGGGATCATTCCGGTTTATTGTCCAAATAAGGGATTAAAAAAAACTTTGAGTACAAGCCAGGTTTTCATGCTCTATCTAATATATCAATGTCACCAGTATATCTGAACTATGCGATAAGTTTCTCAGTTGCTTGCAAATAATAGAAGAACACTGGACTTAATGGAATATTAATAAATTTAATACGAAAGCTGGAATTTGCTCATATGACGTCTTTAGCAAAATTTAAGCAGCATCGTTTAGGGTCAGTAGTTGGTAGCAGTAAAGTTACGTTAGTCATTGTAGCGGTATTTATAATTATAGGATGCCAGTCGGCCCAGGAAGACATAAGGGCTAGGGATCCGTCCTATCATCCGATTAAGGAGTTCTCGCAAAAGGTAAATGGTCGTTTTAAACGGTTTTTAGAAAGGGCTGAGTCATCCTCTGGTCGGAAAGTAGCGGTATTTGATGCAGATGGAACCTTAATAGGACAAGTACCTCATTATTTAGCTGATGAAGCACTGTATAGATATGCTAAGGAATTTTATGAGGATGAGGAAGATTCTCTTGCAAATACTAAAATGGATATAGCCCAAAAAATTCTGACTGGTGATAATGTTGGGGATAATTATATAACAAACAGAATTCATTTCTTTGCTGGTCTGCCCGCAGATTCTCTGGAGCAGTGGGGTTACGACGTCTATTGTAGCTTCTATAAAGGGCGGTTTTATTCGGGAATGAAAGAGGTAGTAGACAATTTAAAGAACTATGGCTTTGAGGTGTGGATTATAAGCGCTTCTCCAGAAATATTATATCAGAAGTTTATTGCTGATGAGCTGAACGTAGATAAGGACCGAATAATTGGAGTTCGGTCTGCTATTGTTAATGGTATTATTTCAGATGAAATAATACCTCCTATCCCACAGGAAGGGGGAAAAGCTAATACTATTAAAACCTTTATCAAGGCTGAGCCTTTATTTGTAGCCGGTAACAGCCGGGGCGATATAGAAATGATTAAGGAGAGCGAAGGATTAAAATGGATTGTAAATCCCGATAATAGACAGCGCAAGCAGGAACTTAATGGAGTGACACTCAGAGGTTATGGCAAACAACATGATTGCATCATCGTCTACTCCGATGATGCGCCAGACTCAGCCTATTATTACGTATCAGAAGAATGGAATATATCTGTTAATGTAAAACCCAGGCCAGATAACTAGCACGGTTGTCCGTTGTTATGCTATATCAGAGTGGTATGTATCTAAGAAAATTCTTTAATTATAAGGCCGTATTTCATGTAACAGGATAATATGTTACCTAATTTAGCAATAACATATAAAACAATGAACAAAATATATTATAACGTGATAATTGCAGCAGCTATGATCTTTCTGGCTTCTTGCAATAGTTCCCAAGATACTTTTGATGAACAGGCGCATCGTGGAGGCAGAGGGCTTATGCCTGAAAATACGATTCTTTCTCAAAAAAATGCCATTGATTATGGAAGTACCCTGGAAATGGATTTGCAAATGTCTAAAGACCAAAAGATTGTCGTTTCTCATGATGCCTATTTAAGTAGTTTGTTCAGTTTTACGCCTGAGGGAGATACCATGAGTGTTGAAGAAGGAAAGAGCAGATTGCTTTATGATATGCCCTACGACAGTATCAAACAATATGATGTGGGGAGTAAACCACATCCCGACTTTCCGGAACAGGAGAACATTCCGGCTGTACGACCGCTGTTGAGTGTATTAATTGACTCTGTGGAGGCTTATGCGGACAGGAATGGCCATGTCAACCACTACAATATTGAGATTAAATCCAGCAAGGAAGCTGATGGGAAACATTATTCCAGTTTGGAAGAGTTTGTAAATACAACAATGGATATTATCCTGGATAAAGGGATTGCAACACGAACGATGATACAATCTTTTGATGAAAGAGCATTGCGTATGGTGCATGAAGAATGGCCGAATATTCAAACTTCTTATTTAGTAGGTGCAAACCAAAAGGATGATGTTGAAGGCTATATTAATACACTGGGATTTAAACCGGATATCTTTAGTCCCAATTATCATTTGGTTACCAAAGATCGGGTTAGCGCTTTCCATGACAAAGGTATTGATGTGATTCCCTGGACTCCCAACACGCTTGAAGTGATGCAAGAGCTCAAGGATATGGGAGTAGATGGGGAAATTACGGACTACCCTAACTTATATAAAGACTTGGAATAGATTTCCATAAATTAATCATACGATATTGTTTTGAGAATAACGATGCATTTATTATTTATGAAAAGTATTAATGCTATAACTGTTCATAAAGATAAAATGAAAATCTGGCTTATTGATTGATACTCCACTAAGCTATCTTGCATATAAAGTAAAAGTAAAATAGTAATTATGGATAAGAAATATGTTTTAGCGATCGATCAGGGGACAACCAGCTCCAGGGCAATTGTTTTTGACCACGAGGGAAAAATAGCATCCGTAGCTCAGCGGGAGTTTGAGCAGTATTTTCCCAAACCGGGCTGGGTTGAGCATGATGCGACTGAAATATGGACTACTCAGGTGGGGGTTGTCGCTGAAGCTATTTCTGAGGTGGGAGCGGATGGAAAGAATATTGCTGCCATTGGCATTACTAACCAGCGCGAGACGACGGTCATATGGGATCGTGAAACCGGAAAACCTATCCACCGGGCCATTGTGTGGCAGGATCGGCGAACCGCGGATTATTGCGATCAACTTAAAGAGGGAGGTTATACTGATATGATCCAGAAAAAGACGGGCCTGCTCGTCGACGCCTATTTTTCAGGTACAAAATTAAATGGCTGCTGGATAATGTTGAAGGAGCTCGTCAAAAAGCCGAGGAAGGGAAGCTGGCGTTTGGGACCGTAGACAGCTGGATCATCTGGAATTTCACCAAAGGAGATTGTCATATTACCGATGTTACCAATGCTTCGCGAACGATGCTGTATAATATCGATGAGCAGCAGTGGGATGATGATTTGCTTGATCTTCTGGATATTCCCAAGGAAATCCTTCCGGAAGTACATGATTCAAGCGAGGTGTATGGAACAACAAAAACAACTATTTTTGCCCATGAGGTTCCTATTGCAGGTATTGCCGGAGATCAGCAATCCGCGATGTTTGGACAGATGTGCCAAGAGCCGGGTATGTTAAAAAACACCTATGGAACGGGTTCTTTTATTATGTTTAATACCGGAGACGAGCCCATCCTATCCGAAAATAACCTTCTCTCCACCATCGGATGGAGGCGCAACAGCGAAACTACCTACGCTCTTGAAGGAAGCATATTTATTGCCGGAGCGGTGGTGCAATGGCTGCGGGATGAGCTTAATATTATTAATGAGTCTTCTGAGGTAGAAGAGCTGGCAAGCTCTGTAGATGACAATGGAGGCGTTTATATGGTTCCGGCGTTTACTGGTTTAGGCGCCCCGCATTGGGATCAGTCGGCACGGGGAACCATTGTTGGACTAACGCGAGGTAGCAATGCGGGGCACCTCGCGAGGGCCGCATTAGAATCTATCGCTTTCCAAACCAAAGACGTTTTAAAAGCTATGCAGTCTGACTCTGGCATTGAAATTAAAGAGCTGCGTGTGGATGGCGGAGCTACTCAAAATGATCTGCTCATGCAGTTTCAGGCTGATATTCTTGGAATCCCTATTATTCGGCCTGAAATATTGGAGACGACAGCCATGGGAGCCGCCTATCTTGCAGGTTTAGCAGTGGGCTTTTGGGATGATATAGAAGAGCTTAAAAAGCATTGGAAAGTGGATAAGCGTTTTGAGCCGCAGATGGACCGATCCGAAGCTAAGCGTTTAACAAAACAATGGCATCGTGCGGTAAAGCGGTCAAAATCGTGGAATAGAAATTCCTGATCTAATTAAAGATAAGATTTATGCAACGGGAGAAATTGATTCATAATATTGAGAAGCAAAATGGTTATTGGGACGTCATTGTTATCGGCGGTGGTGCTACCGGATTAGGAGTAGCCGTGGATGCTTCGGCAAGAGGGTATTCGACACTGCTTTTAGAAAAGCATGATTTTGCCAAAGCAACCTCCAGCAGAAGTACAAAACTGGTCCACGGAGGGGTTCGGTATCTCCAGCAGGGAGATGTTTCATTGGTTATTGAGGCCCTTCATGAACGCGGATTACTTCATAAAAATGCCCCTCATCTGGTCAGCAACCAATCCTTTATTGTACCCAGCTATGAATGGTGGAACGGTCCCTTCTATGGAATTGGTCTGAAAGTGTATGATATGCTGGCCGGTAAATTAGGTTTTGGATCCTCTGAACGGCTTTCGCGGGAAGAAACGCTGGAACATATCCCTACTTTAGAATCCGAAGGATTGCGTGGAGGGATTATATACTATGACGGGCAATTTGATGATTCGAGGCTGGCCATTAACCTGGCCCAGACGGTCATCGATGAGGGCGGTACGCCGGTCAATTATATGGAGGTTACCGATCTCCTAAAGAATAATGAATTTGTTGATGGCGTGGTTGCTAAAGATAGAGAAACCGGCCGTGAACACCGAATGAATAGTCGAGTTGTGGTTAATGCTACCGGTATTTTTGCTGATACTATTATCCAGATGGACAACCCGGAGGCTCAGGATATGATCCAGCCGGCGCAAGGTGTGCATCTGATGCTTGATAAGAAATTCCTGCCTGGAGATTCGGCTATTATGGTTCCGCATACTGATGATGGAAGAGTGCTTTTTGCCGTTCCATGGCACAAAAAAGCCATTGTAGGAACAACTGATACTCCCATGGAAAAATCTGTGATGGAGCCACGGGCACTGGATAAGGAGATTGAGTTTATTCTTCGCAATGCCGGTCGCTATTTAGAAGAAAAGCCTGAAAGAGAAGATATTCAAAGTGTATTTGCCGGATTGCGTCCGTTGGTAAAGCCACCCGAAATGCAGGATACTTCAGAAATTTCCAGAAGCCACCATCTGCAGGTTTCAGAATCGGGCTTAGTTACAATTGCAGGCGGGAAGTGGACAACCTACCGGAAAATGGCGGAAGATACTATTAATAAGGCTGCGGTAGTAGCGGGACTTGAAAAAAAAGATTGTCCCACTGATGATTTGCGTATACACGGCTGGCTGAAGAATGTAGATCGTGAGAACCATCTTTTTGTATATGGCTCTGATATTGTAAAAATAGAAGACCTGGTTGATAAGCATCCGGGATGGGAAGAGCGTATCCATCCGGACTACCCCTATATGAAAGCCGAGGTAATTTGGGCGGTACGTCACGAAATGGCCCGGACAGTTGAAGATGTACTCGCACGCCGCATTCGTTTTTTACTGCTGGATGCTAAAGCCAGTAAAGAGGCGGCTCCAGTAGTTGCGTCAATATTGGCGAAAGAGCTGGACATGTCTAATGAATGGAAAGATCTGCAAATAGAAAAATATCATGAATTAGCCGATGGTTATATCGTGAGTAGTTAGCACGGCTGCCGATAAAAGGCTGTTTTAAAACAACGGCAACAAATTTAAATTAAACAGTGTAATACCTGAGAATTTAAAACCCTTTATATTATTTATATAGCAGAAAGATCTTTAACACATCTTCTTATAAATCCTCTTAGTAATTGGGAAGGGTTTTTTGAGGAGGTCAAAACTTAGGTGTTGCAAAGTGCTCTAAGAGTTCAATAACAGGTTGTGTCTTTAATGAACTAATATATATGCAGAATGAATTATTGCCAAAATTTGAGCTGGAGATGAATACTGCAGAATTGAGCTTTGGATTATGGTAGAGGAAATAGCCATTCAAGCCCCTTTGGCCCGTGGAACTTACCGTTATTTTCCCACTGCCTGCTACCCGATACCGATGATAGTATTTCCTGCTATACCAAACGCAACTACAAATGTTTTCTATGACTTAGGCTGTTAGGGCTTGGTATACTAAATTCTATAGCCTGTACTATAAACGCAGAAGGTCTTGGGCATGTGAACTCCCAAGACTTTGTGGATATATTGAGTTTAATTAATATCATTACAACGAAATAATATATTATGATCGAACAATTTTTTGGTGAAGTGTTAGGCACTTTTCTATTGGTTTTAATGGGCGACGGGGTAGTAGCCAACGTTGTTTTAAAAAAGACCAAAGGCTTTGACAGCGGATGGATTGTCATTACATGGGGATGGGGCATGGCGGTATTCGTAGGGGTCTTTGTGGTCGCTTCCATCAGTGGTGCTCACATTAATCCAGCTGTAACAATTGGGCTGGCAACCGCAGGAAAATTTGCTTGGTCTGAGGTCCCCTTTTACATTTTAGCCCAAATGATTGGTGCTATGCTGGGCGCTTCTTTGGTTTATCTGTCATATAAAGATCATTTTAAGGCTACAGATATTGAAGAATCAAAGCTTGCTGTTTTTTCCACCATACCTGAAATTCGCAACTATGGGGCAAATTTTCTGACAGAAGTTGTAGGTACTTTTGTATTGGTCTTGGGAGTTATTTATTTAGCTGAGCCTGAAGTAGGACTGGGCGCTATTAATGCTCTCCCTGTGGGGCTCTTAGTGTTAGCTATTGGTCTGTCGCTGGGTGGCCCTACCGGTTATGCAATCAACCCATCACGAGATCTTGGTCCACGTATTATGCACTCCCTGCTTCCCATTCCCGGCAAAGGAAGCAGCGATTGGTCTTACTCATGGATTCCCGTGTTTGGACCTATTACGGGAGGTGCATTGGCTGCACTGGTTTACTATTTACTTCCATTCTGAATAAATTACTGGAGCATTATCTATGATGCCTTTAAGTTAGTAATTCGATCATTTTTTCTGCCGATGTGACCGGTAAATCGCAGCTGTAGTTTTGACAAACATAAGCCGTTGGCTGATTTTCTTGCATTCCAAAATCTGTTAAAAAAGGGATGAGGGAATGTAGCGAGCTATCGTCCGGATCATGCAGCAGCCTGATAGCGTTGGGAAGAAATCGATGATGCAGCTGGTTAATCATATTTTGAGTGTTCTCTTCTTTTTTACTGCCCGAAATAATGATTTCCTGAGGCTGGCCGGCAGTAAATAAGATCGGCTGTAATGCACCGCCAAACCCAGTAGGAGCCTGCTGTATCTGTGGAGCAAAGAGCTGACCCATTGTATCAGCCATTTGTTCCCATTCAGTGCGGCCGGTCATGCGTCCCAGTCGCAGAAGATTCATCATTGCCACCGAATTTCCAGACGGCAGTGCAGCATCATTCATTTCCTTTTTACGCCCCAGCAGTTCTTCGCCCGATTCAGCGGTGAAATAGAAGCCGCCAATTCCGGAATCCCAGAACTGCTCAATCATTTGATTGTTGAGCCGGATCGCCTGCTCCAAATATTTGCTCTTAAATGTTGTCTCATACAGCTCTATAAGACCCCATATTAAAAAGGCATAGTCATCGGCATGTCCATTTATTCCGGAAGTACCATTGTAATAGCGATGTTGAAGCATAGCTTCATTTTCGATCAGATGATCGGAAATAAATTGAAGACACCGCTGTGCTTCACAAACATATTCATCATTATCAAAAGCACGCCCGGCCTTAGCCAGCGCAGCAATGATCAGCCCATTCCAATCCGTCAGTATTTTGTCGTCCCGCAGCGGGCGTATGCGTTCGCTTCGTGCGGCCAGCAGCTTTTCCTTTGTAACAGCCAGTTCTACCCGAAGCTGATCTGCTTCCATATTGTGTTCGGCTGCCAGCTCTGAAATGGGTTTTTTCAGATAAGCAATCGACTGTCCGGTCTTTCGTCCGGATGTTTCGTCACGGTAATTTCCCTCTTGGGTAATATTGAATACCTCAATAGCCAGCTCAGCTTTGGGCAAAGGTAAAATGTTACGAATTTCTGCAGGATTCCAAACATAAAACTTGCCCTCTTGGCCTTCGCTGTCGGCATCTTCGGCAGAATAAAAGCCGCCATCCGGATGCTGCATGTCTCTGAACAGATATTGTGCCGTCTCTGTAACGGTTTGCTTCAGAAGAGGATTGTTCGTGCACTGCCAGCCTTCCGTATAAGCCATTAGTAGCATTGCTTGGTCGTAAAGCATTTTTTCGAAATGAGGAACCAGCCACTGTTGATCAGTCGAATAACGATGAAATCCGCCGCCAATATGATCATAAATACCGCCTCGGCGCATATTAATGAGCGTTTGTTCTGCCATTTGGCGGGCTTCCTTATTCGATGTTTGATGCTGATAGCGGAGCAGAAACATCAGGTTGTGGGGGGTGGGAAATTTAGGTTCGGTTCCAAACCCGGCATAACTTTTATCGTACTGATTTTTAAATTGACGGAAGGTTTTCTCCAATATTTTTTCGGCAATATAATTTTCCGAAGAAAAATCATTGCTCTGTTGGAAGGCCTGTATGATGCTGTCTGTGGATTGGGTAATTTTTGAACGATTATTTGTCCACATATCCGAAATCCATGGGATCAGTTGATGCATGCCGGGTTGGCCGTGGCGTTCTTCTTTGGGAATATAAGTAGCCGCGTAAAAAGGCTCTTTATCCGGAGTAAGGAATACATTCAGCGGCCATCCGCCCCTGCCGGTAAGCATTTGGCAAACCAGCATATAGGTATTATCGATATCCGGGCGTTCCTCACGGTCGACTTTGATATTAACAAAGTTTTGGTTCATGAGTTTAGCAATAGCGTCATCCTCAAAGGATTCCCGAGCCATTACGTGGCACCAGTGGCAAGTGGCATAACCGATAGACAGGAAAACCGGTTTGTCTTCCTGCCGTGCCTTCGCAAAGGCCTCCTCTCCCCAGGGATACCAATTAACCGGATTGTGGGCATGCTGGAGCAGGTAGGGGCTGGACTCATCTTTCAGTCTATTGTGGGGGGCTCTTCCGTCAGCCATTATAGTTTGAATTAATCTTTTGCTTTGTCGATGTCTTTGGTAAAACGCTTGCTGTAGTCCACTAAATAGCGATCATAGTTTTCGTCGAACAGATTGGATGAGATCATAAAGTCAGCCGTAGCCCGGTTGCAGGCCATCGGAATATTGTAGAGCACGCCAATGCGCAGCAATGCTTTGACATCCACATCATGGGGTTGAGCTCGCAGCGGATCCCATAAGAAGATCATCATATCAATTTCATGCTGCGAAATAGCGGCCCCAATTTGAAGATCTCCCCCCAGCGGACCACTGCTGAAGCTATTAATTTCCAGACCAACGCGCTCAGTAATCATCTTTCCGGTAGTGCCCGTACCATATAAATTGTGTTCGGTTAAAGAACCTTGGTTAAACTCGCACCAGTCGATTAAATCTTCTTTGCGATGGTCGTGAGCAATGAGTGCTATATTTTTACGACGGTTCATCGTTTTTGTGTCATGTGCTATAGGGGAATCCGGATTGTTGTTTTTCATAAGTCGTCTCCTTTCATAAATTGTTAATGTGGTAATAAGCTAAGATCCCTGACGCATATGGACAAATGAATATTGAGTTGGGCGATTATTAGGAAAAGAGGCTTCGTAAATGACCATTCTATGCATTATATTTGAGGCGTCAAAGAAAATTGAAAATATAGAAAAATTACTCTCTAATTAATATGGCTATAGAACGAACGCTGACCATCTTAAAACCAGACTGTGTACGCAAAGAGCTAATCGGTGAAGTGACGAAACGTATTCAAGAGGCTGGATTCAATATTGTGGCAATGAAGATGATGCGACTAACGCAGGATACCGCCGGTGGGTTCTATGCGGTACACAAAGACCAGCCTTTTTATGATGAGCTCTGCAAATTTATGAGCAGCGGCCCTTGTGTGCCTATGATCCTGGAAAAGGAAAATGCGATAGAAGATTTTCGAACTTTTATAGGCGCTACGGATCCTGCAGATGCCGATGATGGGACTATCCGTGCAGATTTTGCTGATAGCGTGGGAGAAAATATCATCCATGGCTCTGATTCGGTGAAAAATGGTATAAAAGAAGCAAAATACTTTTTTACAGAGTCTGAAGTTGTAGCGAATAAAGCATAATTTTAAAGCTAATTACCATGTTTAAAAGGGCTCTGCTTTTTTTGCTGGCGGTTTTTATGAGCTTTTCGTGTCAGTCGCAATCGAATCAGAATGTAACGGTAGGAGCTGAAGTTTTGCTAAACGAGCATCTTGACGAGCTCGAAGGCAAGCGGTTGGGATTGGTTATGAATCCTACGGCCCAGGTTAACGGACGGCATATGCTGGATATATTGCTGGATCGCGGGATGAACGTAACCGCACTCTTTGCCGCTGAGCATGGTTTTCGAGGAGATGCCGGAGCCGGCGAAACCATAGAGGGAGGTAAAGATCAGGCCACAGGGTTACCGGTGTTTTCACTCTATGGAGAAACGCGTAAACCCACTGCTGAGATGCTCGAGAAGGTCGATGTACTGCTGTTTGATATGCAAGGGGTCGGCGCGCGTTTTTATACTTATAATGTGACAATGGGCAAGGTTATTGCGGGGGCGGCGGAAGAAAACGTTCCTGTTTGGGTGCTGGACCGGCCGAATCCAGCCGGAGGTGAATATATATCGGGCTGGATGATGCAGGATGAGCACCAGTCCTTTGTTGGCGCCTATCCAATACCTATGGTCCATGGTATGACCCTCGGAGAATTAGCCCGCATGATGGTTGGGGAACACTGGATTGATACCACCGATTCTACTGATTTGCGTGTCATTCCGATGAAAGGATGGAAACGTTCAATGAAGTGGCCGGATACTGGTTTAAATTGGATTCCGCCTTCGCCAAACTTGCCAACATTCCGCCATGCTTATTTATATCTGGGTATGGTACTCTTTGAAGGCGTTAATATTTCTGAAGGCCGGGGTACCAAAGACCCTTTCATGAAGGTGGGAGCTCCAGAAGCCCAATTGACAATCAGCCATATCGCTTCTTTGAGACGTTCTTTTAATGGAGTGGGCATTGAGCGTATCTCATTTCGGCCAGAGTCAATGCCCGGGCAGGCGCCGAATCCTGATTTTCAGGGAGAACGTTGTTATGGAATTGGGCTCCGGGTAGTAGATATTAATCAGATAGAACCGGTACGTCTTGGAGTCAGCGTGCTGTCTACAATGATGGATGCAACACCAAATGCAGAGCTTTCTAACTTTATCGAAAAGTTAAGTGGTATTGATAAAGAAGAGCTGCTGCAAGAAATGAAAGAGGAAAACTATGTAAAGAAATGGGAGAGGACAGCGGAAAAGTTTGCTCAACAGCGAGCCCCTTATTTGTTATATGAATAAATGGGTATTCTGTAGGAAACAGTACATAAGGAATATGTTTGGGGATACTTGCATATGGGATTAGCCGGGATAGATATATTTACAGTTGGCTTTCTATTTTTTAATAAGATCTTTTAAGGGTATTTATTAACTCGATTATTGCCAATCTATATCCAGAGCCATACCAGTCATTTCTAGTGACAACCACTTTTAGGAATAAAACTGGTTTACACGTAACAAAACATAAAAAAACGGTTTAAAACTTGATTATATCTGTGAAATAAGTAATATACCTTACTGTATAATAAAACATTAATTAACATACGAAATTTGAGGACTTGTTATGTCAGATCATAGAATACGTTCGTTTGAAGAGTATAAAGAGGCTTATCAAAGAAGTGTAAAAGAGCCTGAGCAGTTTTGGGCTGATTATGCAAAGACTTTTGACTGGTACGAACCGTGGGATGAAACGCACAGCGGAAGCTTTGAAGAGGGCAATGTCAAATGGTTTGAAGGAGGAGAGTTAAATATTACAGAAAATTGTTTGGACCGTCATTTGGAAAAGCGCGGAGATCAGGTTGCTTTTTATTATGAACCCAACGAGCTGGATGATAAAAAGCGTAGCTTAACCTATAATGAGCTACACAGAAAGGTTTGTAAATTTGCGAATGTACTGGAATCCAAGGGCATTGAAAAAGGAGATCGCGTGGCGATTTATATGGCCATGACTCCTGAGATTGCTGTTGCTACCTTAGCTTGCGCTCGTATTGGTGCGATCCACTCCGTTGTTTTTGCCGGCTTTTCGGCCAAGTCTCTTTCAGGCCGCATTCAGGATTGTAATGCTAAGATGCTAATTACCAATGATGGATTAAAGCGGGGATCGAAGCTGGTTGCATTAAAAGAGATATCAGATGAGGCACTGGAGGATTGCTCTACCATTGAAAATGTGATCGTTCATAAAAATGCTGGTAATGATATTAACTGGGTCGAAGGACGCGATGAATGGTGGGGCGAGCTTATGGAAGATGCGTCAAATGAGCACGAAGCTGTGCCGGTAGGTGCAGAACATCCGCTGTTTATATTGTACACCTCTGGATCCACCGGCAAGCCCAAAGGTCAGGTGCATGCAACGGGCGGATATATGGTTTATACCAGTTATACACTGAAAAATGTCTTCCAAATGGATGAAGACTCTATCTATTGGTGCACAGCCGATGCAGGCTGGATTACCGGACATTCCTATATTATTTACGGACCGCTGCTGAATGGAGTAACCGGAGTACTATTTGGCGGTACGCCTACTTATCCGGATGCCGGGCGCTTCTGGGATGCTTGCGAAAAATATGGTGTCACACATTTCTATACAGCTCCTACAGCTATCCGGGCGCTTATGAAGGAAGGATCGGAATATGTTGAAAAATATAATTTGAGCACGCTTGAGGTATTGGGCAGTGTAGGCGAGCCGATTAACGAAGAGGCTTGGGAATGGTATAATAAAGAAGTAGGTAAGGGGCAGTGCCCCATTGTTGATACCTGGTGGCAAACTGAAAACGGCGGTATCATGATTTCCCCGCTGGCCGGCATTACGCCAACTAAACCCGGATTTGCAACGCTTCCCCTGCCAGGCATTCAGCCGGAGTTACTGGATGATGAGGGAAATGTGATTGAAGAAAGTAACGTAGAGGGGAATCTGGTGATTGCTGAACCTTGGCCGAGTGTAACTCGGGGCGTTTGGGGCAATAAAGAGCGCTATATGAATACCTATTTTAATAAGTTCCCGGGTTATTATCTTACAGAAGATGGTTGTCGCCGCGATAAGGACGGCTACTATCGTATTACTGGCCGAGTAGATGATGTATTAAATGTTTCCGGTCACCGTCTGGGAACGGCTGAGATTGAAGATGCCATCAACGATCATAAAAATATCGTTGAGTCGGCCATTGTTGGTTACCCACATGAGGTTAAAGGAGAAGCAGTTTATGCCTTTACCATTTGCCATAATGAGGTGGATGATCCGGACGAGTTCAAGGATGAAATAAATCAGCTGGTTCGTTCTACAATTGGTCCTATTGCCAAAGTAGAGCAGCTGCAGATAGTTTCTGATCTTCCCAAAACGAGATCGGGTAAAATTATGCGTCGGATCCTGCGTAAAGTGGCCTCGGGAGAGCGAGATTTTGGCGATATCTCCACGCTTCTTAACCCGGAAGCAGTAGAACAAGTGGAAGAAGGACATGCTCACTAACTAAACGTTCTAACTGATTGTCAGATATTGGGCCGCTGTCTGCTCGATAGCGGCCTTTTTTATTTGCCGGAGGGATAACCGGCAAGGAACATAACCCCGCTTAAAAATATAAGGGTAAATGGAAGTGATTGTGCATCATTACTCAGTAAAAAAATAAGCCATAGTTGTAATGATTGGTACTTTACCATTGATAAAAATGGGAACAGTGGGCTTTGCCTACATCAATGGTAGTCTGTTCTTGGAAGAGGATGATTAAAAAAGGGACAGCAGAAAGAGCCAGTTGATGATGCTTATGCGCTTTTAATTTTTGGGATTTAGCTCCAATTGATCAGCTGTGGATAACTTATAAACTTCGTAAAAAATATTGGCTGTTTATATATGACTTGCAATGAGCATTTCTATCTCACGGAAAGACATATCAAACATGTTGCCAACGGATGATTTAGTCAAATGTTTTTTATAAATATAAGTACCATTCCGTAGCGCTATGTTGTTCCATAGGCATTCCTTTATCCCTCCGGCATCACCAATTGCTAACAGGTAGGGAACGATAACATTATTAAGTGCGTAAGTGGCAGTGCGGGCAACGTTAGAGGGAATATTAGGTACACAGTAATGCCTCACATCGTGCTTGGTAAAGGTGGGGGATGAATGATTGGTCTCGCTGCTGGTAGCAATACATCCGCCCTGATCAATGACGGTATCTACAATAACACTTCCGGCTTTCATGTTGGCAACCATGGTTTCGGTCACCATACAAGGAGCTCGTTTGCCTTCCTGCATAGCAGCCCCAATTAGGATATCGGCATGGGCAAGGGCTGAAGACAGATATTGATGGTTTGCTGTAGCCGTGGTTATGCGGCGATCCAGCGCATTTTCTAAGCGCCGAAGTTGAGCCAGGTTGTTATCCATCACAAATACTTGAGCGCCATAACCCAAGGCTGTGCGTGCCGCATATTCAGCAGTAATACCTGCTCCTAAAATGACCACAGTAGCCGGTGGAATACCCGAAATTCCACCCAGCATAATACCCAGTCCGTTTTCAGTTTTTTCTAAGTAGTGGGCTCCAATCTGAACGGCCATTGAGCCTGTAATTTCATGCATCATGCGTACAATAGGGAATTCATGGTCTTTTCCCTGAATAAATTCGTAGCCAATTGCGGTAATGCCTTTGTTGATGAGCTTTTGAATATATTGTTGGGAAGCATTGCCCAAATGAAGGGCAGAAAGCAGAATATGTTTTCGATCCAATAAATCCAGTTCATCATTTCCCGGAGGAGCTATCTTGGCAATGATCTGCGATTTTTTATAGACTTCATCAATACTATAAGCGATTTCGGCACCGGCATCTGCATATTCCTGATCACTAAAGTTAGCCTCGGCACCCGCAGCTTGCTCAATATATATTTCGTGCCCGTTACCTTTTAAAACAGAGACCCCGTTTGGGGTAAGAGAAATGCGCCGCTCATCATTTGATACTTCCTTCGGAAGGCCTATTTTTAGAGACACGCTAGACTTTTGCTTCATTAGCTTTTGTTCAAGAGTCTGGATACCAATATCTTCTGTTTCAATCGGCTCAAGATCCATAGCGGTAAAATTTTGCCTATTATTTAAGTTAACAATGTTATTTACATAGTAACACTAAGCGAAAGCTTGAACAAATTAAATATAGGGCGAGAGATATTTGTGATTTCACATTTTTAATTCTTCTTCTACAATTATGACGCATATTCGACCTAAAAAGAGTCTGGGACAGCATTTTCTTGTCGATGATAATATTATAGCAAAGATAGCGGAGGCCATTCCTGCAGATAATACCGATCGCGTAATAGAAATTGGTCCTGGTACCGGCAATCTTACCCAGTTACTGGTTCAGCACTTCAATGATGTGGCAGCTATTGAGCTGGATGAGCGCATTATTTCGCTGCTGCAGGATAAGTTTAAAGGACTCGAGCTTCATCATCAAAACGTACTGGACGTGGATTGGACGGAATACTCTTCGGATAAAGAGAGGACGCACGTAGTGGGGAATTTGCCTTATTACATTACCAGCCAAATTTTATTTTCACTTCTTGAGTATAGAACAGAGCTGTCGGATGCTATTTTAATGATGCAAAAGGAAGTAGCCGAGCGGCTCACGGCCGGTATACGAACCAAGGAATATGGGATCTTAAGCGTACAAACACAGCTGATGAGTTCACCTGAAATATTATTTCCGGTTTCACGGCATTGCTTTAATCCACCGCCCAATGTAGATAGTGCAATGATCAAGCTCACCTTCGACAAAGGGCCGCTGCATTGTACCGATAATCAGCTGAAAACAGTAGTCCGTACTGCTTTCAATCAGCGGCGGAAAAAGTTAAGCAATGCGCTGAAACCACTTATCCCCAAAAATGAGCTTCCCGCCGGTTTCAACTTCGACAAGCGTGCTGAAGCCTGGCCGCCAGAAGAGTATGAAAAGTTGACAGCCCGCTTTGTGGAGGATGGCATTTTGACCTGAAAAAACGGCTCCTCTATTTATAGTTCCCTGACGTTATCAAGCAAAATGTCTTATAAATTGCCATACGGACCATTTTTAGAGTAATTTCTGACTGATATTATAGTTTGGTATGGTCCTTGCTCAACTATAGGTCTGATGCAAAATGATGTATTAAGACATTGTAAAGAAACAGCATTATGCTGTTTAGTGAATTTAACTTCAACTACTAACTTAAACTGAAGGAGTCATACTTATGGCTAAATCTAAATCAAACCGTTAAGCGATCGCGTTTTGGTTCAGCCAGAACCTGCTGAAGATAAAACCAGTTCCGGAATTATTATTCCTGACACAGCTAAAGAAAAACCTCAGGAAGGAACCGTTGTAGCTGCAGGCCCCGGCAAGGTTGAAAATGGAACCAAAGTCGATATGTCAGTTACTGAAGGAGACAAAGTACTTTATGGAAAATATTCAGGAACAGAAATCACATTGGATGGTGAAGAATTTCTGATTATGCGCGAAGGAGATATTCTTGGCATTGTTTCCTAACATTTTTAAAAATTAATAGTAAACTTATAAACTTAATAGACAACTATGTCAGCAAAATTAGTTCATTACGATATGGATGCCCGCGATGCTCTAAAACGTGGCGTTGACAAGCTTTCAAATGCTGTCAAGGTTACCTTGGGCCCGCGTGGACGAAACGTAGTCATTGAAAAATCATTCGGTGCACCTACTGTAACAAAAGATGGGGTAACGGTAGCGAAAGAGATTGAGCTCTCTGAGAAACGTGAAAATATGGGTGCTCAGATGGTTAAAGAAGTCGCTTCCAAAACCAGTGATAATGCTGGAGATGGAACGACTACTGCTACTGTGCTTGCACAATCTATTGTTCAAACCGGATTGAAAAATGTTACAGCCGGCGCGAATCCCATTGAATTGAAGCGTGGTATTGATAAAGCAGTAGATGCGATTGTTGAAGAACTGAACTCCATTACCAAACCAGTTGGAGACAGCCTCGACAGCGTTAAGCAGATTGGTACTATTTCGGCTAATGGGGATGAAGAGATTGGCCAGAATATTGCCGATGCTATGGAAAAGGTAGGCAAAGACGGTGTAATCACTGTTGAAGAAGCCAAAGGAACGGAAACCTATTTGGAAACCGTAGAAGGTATGCAGTTCGACCGCGGATACCTCTCTCCTTATTTTGTAACCGATTCGGAAAATATGGTTACAGAAATGGAAGAGCCTTATGTTCTGATCTTTGATGAAAAGATTAGCAATATGAAGGATCTTCTTCCTATCCTTGAAAAAGTAATCCAAACAAGCCAGCCGCTGCTCATTATCGCTGAAGATATTGAAGGCGAAGCTCTGGCTACATTGGTAGTAAACAAACTGCGTGGATCGCTGAAGATTGCTGCTGTTAAGGCTCCTGGCTTTGGTGACCGCCGTAAACAGATGCTGGAAGACATCGCGATATTGACTAACGGTACAGTAATATCAGAAGAGCGTGGTTATCAGCTTGAAAATGCTACGCTGGATTATCTGGGTGTAGCTGATCGGGTAAATATCACCAAGGATGATACTACTATTGTAGGTGGCCATGGTGGAGATGATGATATTCAGGCTCGTGTTAACCAGATCAAAGGTCAGATTGGGAATACTTCTTCTGACTATGATCGCGAGAAGCTGCAAGAACGACTTGCTAAGCTAAGCGGTGGTGTTGCAGTATTGAACATTGGTGCTGCTTCGGAAGTTGAAATGAAAGAGAAAAAAGCCCGCGTTGAAGATGCACTTCACGCTACCCGTGCAGCGGTAGAAGAAGGCATTGTTGCCGGTGGCGGTGTTGCATTCTTGCGTGCCAAGAAAGCGCTTGACGGACTTGAAGGTGAAAACAAAGATCAAGAAGTAGGCTTCGATATCGTTCGTCGAGCACTGGAAGAGCCGCTACGAGCTATTGCAGATAATGCTGGTTCTGAAGGATCTATCATTGTGCAAAAAGTATCGGAAGGAGAAGGTGACTTCGGATACAATGCACGCACTGAAGAGTATGAGAACCTAATAGACTCCGGTGTAATCGATCCGAAGAAAGTGGCACGAACAGCACTTGAAAACGCTGCTTCTGTAGCTGGCTTAATGCTGACTACCGAAGCGGTCATCTCTGATAAACCTTCAGATGATGACGATAGCGATGGACCTCCTGCTGGTGCCGGTGGCGGTATGCCCGGCGGCGGAATGGGCGGTGGTATGCCCGGAGGAATGGGTGGAATGGGCGGCATGATGTAAAAAGCCGTTTATGAACCCATTTAGCTAAGCGCTAAATTTAAAGCCTCGCTCCCTGATGGGGGTGAGGCTTTTTTTATTTGAAGACATAACCCTGCATTATGGGGATCTATTTATAAGCATTCGAGAAACCAGAACAATGATGGAAACAGGATTTGAACTGTTAATAGCGTTAGCGGCGTAGCGATTTGCCCGCCTTACGAAACCTTGATAAAGTAGGAGGAGGACAAAATATAGGTATTCCAAAGCGCCCTATGATATATGCTATAGACCGATGAAAGCCAGGAATACTTGCTGGGTAGCTAAGCTGAAGTTCAGTAAGCTAAAGTTATTCTGTTATCAAAATTGCGTAAGAAAGGATGCTAGCAGCTACAACACAATAGCTTATTTATGAGCCCGTATATCACTCTTTTCTTCAATCTTGGAGGCCAAATCCAGTATCGTATCGGCATAAAGCCCGCTGGGGTTGTATCGGAGTATGGTCGTTCGGAGGTCTTTTGTACGCTTTTTAAAGTATGCCAAATAATTTCCTATCGACATAATACTGTTATCTATGTCAAAAATATTTTTCCCTTCCCACCATTTATTTACTGAGTACGGTATAAACTGTGCCGGAGACATCGCTCCCGCATAACTTGATTTGAGCTTATAAATATCGATGTCTTTCCGTTCAACGAATTCGAGCAATTCTTTAAGCTGTTCTTTAGCAAATTCAGGACGATGCGACACAAGAATCATAGAGATATATACATTGAAGGGATTATAGGTACCTAACACCTTACCGTAGTCAGATTCTATGCCCAGAATGGCAGTAATAAGATATTTGGGAATATGATACTCTTTTTCGGCTTTTTGTAGCTGACGGGAATGGTTTTCGATGAACTCAACGCCATCCTTCACCTTTTCCTTAAAGCGGAGAATCTCTTTGTATTCCTCCAGGGTTGGAGTTGTTCTTTCTGCAGAATAGCTGAACTTATCATCAATGTTTTGGTAAACCTCAAAGCGATGATCTTCCATCAGTTTACTAAGCCTAAAACCTTCCTTCCTAAATTCGGTATCTAAAGCTGTGAGCTTTTGCTGGTAGGCCGTCGAAAGGGAGTCTGGGCTGGATGGTTGGGCCTTCAACCTAAACGGAAGACCCAATAAAATGATTAGCACAAATGAAGAGAGGATGGTTTTATTCATCATCACTATTAGTTGGATTTTTAAGTGTAGGTTGTCGGCCATTGTAATGTTGGGCAGCGTTGATTCCCAAGACGTCAAAGCGATCAAAATGCTTTTGCATACGTTGCCAGAAGTTGAACCAATTGCGTTTGTTTTTAGGTGACCAATCTATTTCAGCCAGCGCTGATGCTCGTGGATAGGCCATATATTCTACTTTTTCGGG
>Ga0079226_10000936_pt1 | contig 21829 bp, 14 predicted proteins | sample Poulit2014_FD_76345 | JGI IMG/M metagenome (GOLD analysis project Ga0079226, IMG submission 76345) | Agricultural soil microbial communities from Georgia to study Nitrogen management - Poultry litter 2014 | ecosystem: Environmental > Terrestrial > Soil > Agricultural land | place: USA: Georgia... | reverse complement strand
TCAAGGGGTGAGCGAGCCACGGTCCGGATACCGCAGCGTGCCGCACGCCGCCGACCTCCGGATCGTCGCGTGGGCGCCCTCCCGTTCGGAGTGTCTGCGCCAGGTGATCATCGGCCTGGTTCACAGTATCGCCGAGCTCTCGACAGCCCCGGTCACGCGAACCATCACCCGCACGCTACGAGCGACCGACCACCGTGCCGACATCGTGTCACGAGTGTTGGACGAGGTCATCTACCTGCTCGATGTGGATGGTTCGCTACCGGTCGATGCTCGGGTGACAGAGATCGAGGGCGGCTACCAGGTGTCCATGTGGGTCGCCGCCATCACCGACATCGAGTTGTCCGTGACACCGAAAGCGGTCCCACTCCAGGACCTGTGCTTCGACTACGACGGAACGGCGTGGCTCTGTACCGTCACGATCGACGTCTGATCATCCCTCGGTCGTATCGCTCGTCCGAGTGAAGCGGCCACACCACGTGGCGTGCTCCGAGAATCTCGCAACGCTACCCATCACCGGACCATCCCTTTCTGAACCGATTTTGTGGACATTTCCGGCATGAATCGTGGTGCTGTGGCGGCACATAAACCGCCCGATACGGAATCGTTACGAAAGCGCGCGTGACATTCCTCAAGTCACCCGACAGGATGACTCGAGCGGTTCGGACTTACCAGTCGCCCGCGTGAACCGTGCCAAAAGCACCCAGGGCAGTACCGGAAAACCCCACACTGCCCGCCACCCCAAGGAAAAGACGCATGCTGAAGTTCATCGCCAAACGTTTCGTCAGCTACGTCGCGATGTTGTTCATCGCAATGACCCTGGTGTATTTCGTCGCGTCGTGGTTCCTGAACCCGCGATCGAATTACCTCTCCATGCGCCCGGTCCCACCGGAATCCGCGATCGACGCGTCCCTGAGCTACGCCAACATCAACGACAAGGTTCCGATCATCGTCCGGTACTGGCACTGGTTGCAGGACGTCGTGCTGCACTGGAACTGGGGATACAGTCCGCAGGGCGAAGCGATCAACAACCAGTTGTGGGAACGTGCGTGGGTCAGCCTGCAGGTGGCGGGCCCGCCCGTGGTGTTCGCGATCATCCTGGGGGTCGCGCTCGGCGTGTACACCGCCATTCGACAGTACAAAGCAGCCGACCGCGTTTGGACCTTCGTGTCCTCCTTTTTCTGGGTGATGCCGAACTTCGTCGCCGCCCTGCTGGTGGTGTTGGTCTACCTGTGGTTCCGCACGCAGACCGATCTGCAGATCTTCTACGTCACCGGAGCGGGCGGCGACGACCCCATCACGTATCTGCAGCATCTCGCCCTGCCGTGGCTCGCCCTGACGCTGGCCGTCTACGGCACGTACCACTTCACCCAACGCTCGTACCTGTTGGAAACACTCAACGCCGACTACGTACGCACAGCACGAGCCAAGGGACTTCCCAAGAACGTGGCCATTCGACGACACGCGCTGCGCCCCTCACTCATCCCGACCGCGTTCCAGGTCGCCTTCGTCCTCGTCTCGTTGATCACCGGCGCGATCCTGATCGAGTTCATCTTCGCGATCCAGGGTGCGGGCTCCTACTTCCTGGAGACCATCAACAGCAACGACATCAACGGGGCCGTGGGAGTCGCTTTCCTCACCGCGGTCACCACCTGCGCGGGCCTGCTGCTCGCCGACATCGTCGTCGCCATGATCGACCCCCGGGTCAGGCTCTCGTAGGGTTTGGGAGGTAACCACCGTGACCAGTTCGACCATGACTCCCGCCGCAGCCGAGGACCGCACCGTCCTGCAGCGGGTCTCCAAATCCCGCCTGTTCCTGCGTCGGTTCCGCCGTAACAGGCTCGCCGTGACGGGCGTGATCATCCTGTTGACGCTCACCGCACTCGCGGTGTTCGGTCCCCTCATCTCCCCCTGGGACTACACAGAGATCGATTTCGTCAATCTGAAGGCCCCGCCCAGTGCGGAACATTGGCTCGGTACCAACACCGCGGGCGCCGACATATTCGCGCTGGCCATTCACGGGCTCGCGCGATCACTGGAAATCGGCGTGATCGCTTCGCTGCTCATCACGATCATCGCGGCGTTCGTCGGCGCCGGGCTCGCCTATCTCGGCGGCCGGGGCGAAAAGATCGGCGTGTGGATCATGGACATGCTGCTGGTGGTGCCCTCGTTTTTGTTCCTGTGCATCATCAGTGCCAGCGCGACCGACACTTCCGGATGGCTGTGGCTGGTCTTCGCCATCGTCATTTTCGGCTGGATGCTCTACGCACGCGTGATACGCGCCGTCGCCACATCACTGCGGGAACGCGAGTACGTCGCCGCCGCCCGGTACATGGGCGTGCCCTGGTACGCCGTGCTGTGGCGGCACATGATTCCCAACATCGGCTCGGTGCTGGTCATCAACACGGTGCTCGGCGTGATCACTGCCATCGAAGCGGAGACCACGCTGTCCTTCGTCGGCTTCGGTATCACCCCGCCGGACACCTCGCTCGGTGTCCTGATCAAGGAAGGTGCCAACAGCATGCTCAGCGCCCCCTGGATCCTGCTCACTCCGATGACGCTGTTGTTGCTGCTGCTTATCTCGATGCTGTGGATCAACAACGGACTCGAGGACGCACTCAATCCTTCCTCGGAGGCAGGAGGCAAGGCATGACCACCGGACCATTGGACGACACGGCCCTCTCGCGGACACGTACCCAGGACGTACAGCCGCAACCCGCCGCAGCGCAGACCACAGCACCCCGAACGGAACCGGTGCTCAGTGTCCGCGACCTCGAAGTCGACTTCGCGAGCGAACACGGCACGGTGCACGCGGTGCGGGGCCTGTCGCTGGACCTGTACCCGGGTCGCACGCTCGGAATCGCGGGCGAATCCGGTTCCGGCAAATCCACCGCCGCGATGGCGATGATGGGCCTGTTACCCGCCGGCTCCGCGGTACGCGGCTCCGTCGAGCTCGCCGGCGACGACCTCGTGGCACAGTCCGATCAGGAGTTGTCACGACATCGGGGCAACGACATCGCGATGATCTTTCAGGATCCGCTGTCCGGGCTCACCCCGGTGTTCACCATCGGTCAGCAGGTCAGCGAGGCGTTGCGGATACACCAGGACCTCACCCAGGAACAGGCCACCCGGCGCGCCGTGGAACTGCTGGATCTGGTCGGTATCCCACGCCCGAAGGAACGATTGAATTCCTACCCACATCAGTTCTCCGGGGGCATGCGCCAGCGGGTCATGATCGCGATGGCCATCGCCAACGACCCCGACGTGATCATCGCGGACGAGCCGACCACCGCGCTCGACGTGACGATCCAGGCCCAGGTACTGGACGTACTGGCGACAGCACAACGGGAGACCGGCGCCGCCGTCATGATGATCACCCACGATCTCGGGGTGATCGCGGGTACGGCGGACGACGCCGTGGTGATGTACGCGGGCCGCGCCGTGGAGGAGGGTTCCGCCGACGACATCTTCTTCCGCCCACAGATGCCGTACACCATGGGCCTGCTCGCCGCCGTGCCACGGCCCGACCGGCCCCACGCGGGGCCGTTGGTGCCGGTCGAGGGCAATCCCCCGCAACTGATCGACGTGCCCTCCCAGTGCCAGTTCGCTCCGCGGTGTCCGATCGCCGTCGAGGAGTGCACCGCGGAGGAACCGGCGCTTCGCGCGCACTCCGACGAACAGCGACACCGCGCCGCCTGCGTCCGCGCCGATCGGATCGTCACCGAGGGCTGGGGGCACGAGGACGTCTTCCCGGTTCCGGACATTCCGCACTCCGAACTCGGGGATGTGCCCCGACAACAGCGGGAACAACTACTCGACCTCGACCGGCTGGGACGCCACTTCCAACTGACGAGTGGTCTGTTGCGGCGCACCGTCGGCACGGTGAAAGCCGTCGACGGGGTTTCGTTCGACGTCCGGCAGGGCGAGACACTGGCGTTGGTCGGTGAGTCCGGTTGTGGCAAGTCCACCACGCTGACGGAGATCATGGAGCTGCGGACGCCGCAGTTCGGTGCCATGACCGTGCTGGGCAGCGACACCGCCGAGTTGACCTCGAAGCAGCGCCGCGGCCTGCGCGGCGGCCTGCAGATCGTTTTCCAGGACCCGGTCTCCGCGCTCGACCCACGGCTGCCGGTCTACGACGTCCTCGCGGAGCCGTTACGCACCCACGGGTGGAGCAAGCGCGAGACCAACGTCCGGGTCGGCGAACTGATGGATCTCGTCGGCCTGAACTCCGACCATGTCGATCGGTTCCCCGAGCAGTTCTCCGGCGGCCAGAAACAACGGATCGCGATCGCACGTGCGCTGGCCCTGAAACCGCGCTTGGTCATGCTGGACGAGCCCGTGTCCGCGCTCGACGTGTCCATTCAGGCGGGTGTCGTCAACCTGCTGGAGGAGTTGCAGGCCCGGCTCGGGGTGTCCTTCGTGTTCGTCGCGCACGATCTTTCCGTGGTACGTCACATCGCCGACCGTGTGGCGGTGATGTATCTGGGTCGCATCGTGGAGATCGGGGACGTCGAGCGGGTGTTCGGTAATCCGAGCCATCCCTACACGGCGGCACTGCTGTCCGCGGCTCCGGTCCCCGATCCCGAGTTGGAACGCGAGCGCGAGCGCACGCTGCTCGTCGGCGATCTGCCGAGTCCCACGGAGACCGTCGAGGGATGCCCGTTCCGTACCCGGTGCCCGCGCTACCGCGAACTCTCGGACAGTGAGCGTGTCCAGTGCGACACGGTGGCCCCCGAGCTGACCCGGGAAGGAGTGATCGACCAGCAGCGAGCCTGTCACTACCCGGTGTGAGCACCGGTGCTTTCCGGAGCTGACGCCGGCAACCAGACCGTGCGTGTACCAGGAAGGAAGAGATGAGATCCAACAAGATCCTCGCCGCGACACTGGCGTCACTACTGGCGCTGGCGGCGTGCGGTGGTGGCGGTGACAGCGGGAGTGGTGACGGCGGTGACGGTGAGCGCGCCCAGCCGGCCTGGGGCGTGCCTCCTTCGACCGACCCACTCCCCTTACCCGAGCAGGGGGAACGTTACGACAACCCGCAGGACCGCGAGAACATCAAGGACGGCGGAACTCTCAAACTGCCGATCGGCGAACTGGGTCCGAACTTCAACCAGTTCAGCGTGGACGGCGGAACCACGTATGTTAGTTACATCATGCAGTGGCTCGCGCCCCAGCTGTTCACACGGTCCGTCCAAGGCGATCCGGAACCGAATCCCGACTACCTGAAATCCGTGGAGCAGATCAACGACGATCCCGAGACGATCAAGTACGTCATCAATCCGAAGGCCCAGTGGAACAACGGCGACGAGATCACCTGGAAGGCCTTCGAAACGACCTGGATCACCCAAAGCGGTCGCACGGACAAGTACAACCCTGCCGCAACCAGTGGCTACTCCTCGATCAAGAGCGTCGAGAAGGGTGAGAACGCCAAGGAAGTGATCGTCACCTTCGACAAGCCGTACTATCCGTACACCAGCATCTTCAACACGCTGGAGCACCCGAAGAACAAGAACCCCGAGTTCTACAAGAAAGGGTGGGTCAACGACCTGAACCCGAAACTGCTCGCGGGTCCGTTCACCGTGTCCTCGCTGTCCAAGAACGAACTGGTACTCGAATCCAACCCCGACTGGTGGGGCAAGGAGCCGAAGCTGGACAAGGTCGTCTACACCCAGATGGAAGAGGGGGCCGAGGTCAAAGCCTTCAAGAACGGCCAGATCGCGCTCGCCGAAGTGGGCTCCGCCAATCAACTGGAGCAGGTCGAGGGCATGGACGACGTGCTGCTCAAGCGCGGCTTCCAGCCCAAGACCGGGGTGTTCACGATGCGCAAGTACGGCGCCCTGTTCGACGAGAAACCGGGCCGCAAGGCGTTCGTCCTCAGCATGAACCGCGAGAAGCTGGCGAAGGTGCAGTTCCAGGGCCTCGACTGGGAGGAGGAACCCCCCGGATCCGCACTGCTCTATCCGTGGATGGACACCTACGAGGACAATCTCGAGGACATGCACTACAACCCGGATGAGGCCAAGAAGGTTCTCGAGGACGCCGGCTGGACCAAGGGTGACGACGGCTACCGGCACAAGGACGGCAAGACCGCCCAGGTCCGCTACGTGTGGTTCAGCGACGATTCCACCGACAAGGCCATGGCCCGTGCGGTACAGAAGATGGCCAAACAGGTCGGCATCAAGGTGAAATTGGACAACCGGCCCGCGACGCAGTTCTCCAAGACGCTCCACGAAACCAAGGACTACGACGTGATCTCCATGGCGTGGTCCGGCGACGACCCGGCAGGCCGGCTGTTCCTCTGTCAGATCTACTGCAGCGACTCCGGGAGCAACTACTCCGGACTCGGCACCGAGGAGATCGACAAGGCTCTCAAGAAGCCACGCACCATCAAGGACACCGAGAAGGCCGTGAAGGCCGGCCACAAGGCCGAGTCGAAGGCACTGCACCTGTTCGGGCTGCTCCCGATCCTCAACGGCCCGAAACAGATCGTCACCAAGAAGGGTCTGGCCAACATCAGCGGCTTCCGACGTGGATTGAGTGGTTACCACGCCGAACCCGTCGAGAATGTCGGGTGGATGACCGACGAGGCACTGCAGGAGCGCGGGGACTGAGCCACACGGCTGCGGTCACCAGCATGGTGCCGACGTGATGCCCGCGCCCGTGCGCACCGGCATCACGTCGGCACCATGTTCCTGTCCGCCGCGGGCGGGGGTGACATCGCCATGACGTCCCCGAGCTCCTGACGAGCGGCTGGTTTGACGTGGCCGCTCACCGGGAAACTCTCGCCTCAAGAGGGACTACCGAGTCGCCGAAGGGAGCCGTGTCGTGGCAGCCGAACTGAACAAACGTCGAAGAGTCCGCCGAAGGCCGCCATCGGGTTTCGGCGGGCTGAGCGCGACGATCCGTCGTGTCCGATGATGCGTTGTGGAACTCCGCGCCGACGGATCAGCCGGTGACCGTCGTCCTCATCACGCGCAACCGGCGGGACGAACTACTGCGAACGCTGCGGGACATGACCACCCTGCCGGAGGCGGCACCGATCATCGTGGTGGACAACGCCTCCACCGACGGCACGCCGGATGCGGTGGCCACGGAGTTCCCCGGCGTGGACGTGGTGAGCCTGACGGAGAATCTCGGGGCGCACGCCCGGAATCTGGGTGTCGAGCGGGTCCGGACCCGTCATGTGGCGTTCTGCGACGACGACACCCGTTGGCAGCCGGGGGCGCTGCGGCAGGCTGTGGAGTATCTCGACAGCCACCCGGGTCTCGGCGCCGTGGTGGGACGTTGTCTGGTGGAGCCGGAGCTGCGTGAGGACCCGCTGACGCCGCAGTTGCGGCACTCGCCGGTGCCGGGACCCTCCTGGCTGCCCGGTCCCGCACTGCTCGGGGTGCTGGCCGGGTTGAGCACCTTCCGCGTCGATGCCTTTCGCGCGGTGGGCGGTTTCGACTCGCGACTGTGGCTCGGCGGTGAGGAGGAGCTGCTGGCACTGGATCTCGCAGCTGCCGGGTGGCGGATATGCTGGGCCGAAGATGTCGTCATCCATCACCGGCCCTCGCCGCAACGCGCAGCCACCCGACGTCGGCAGCTCGGTCTACGGAATACACTGTGGACGCTCGGACTGCGCAGGCCCGCGTGGAGTGTGTTCCGGCGCGGTGCCCGGATCCTGCGTTCGGCACCGGCCGACCGGGTCACGCTCGGCGCGCTCGTCGAGGCGTTGCGCGGCCTGCCGTGGGTGCTCCGTGACCGCGACGTGGTGCCCGCCCACGTCGAACACGGCCTACGCCTACTGGAACACCCGCAGCACAGCGCACAGGCCCGTCGCGACGACTGAGCAACCGAGCCGGCCACGAGCACGGATCGTTCGCACCGAGCCGGATCACGCCACCACCACGACGGCTGCGGCTACACTCGGGGGAGCCAGCGGTTACGCAGGTCTGTCGAGGTGACTCCGTGCACCGTGATGAGAACGATCAGGGTCACCGCTCCGGTGACCGACCGGAACGCGAGTTCACCGATCCGGTGCAGAGTGGGGCACGAGCCGGCTGCGGGTGATCCCTGCTGTTGATGCCCGCGATGCTGCCGGAGCTCGGAACGTAGACGCTGACCCTGTCGGCCGTCCTCGGGCGGTGATCAGTTTGTGAGATGCCGCGCCACCGAGCGCTGTCCATTAGATCGCCGTACCTGTCCCGAGCTCGGCGTTGCGTAGTACGCGTCGGATCGATGGGGCGGAAGCACATCCCGATAGTTGCGCTCTCGGGAGCGGGGTTCACGATCTCTGCGATCAACCCACGGGCGGGGCCCGTTCGGAATCGCTGAAGGGCTGGATGGCCCCGCGGCCCCCAGACCTGCCGTATGGTCCGTCCCGCCGGTACTGCTCTGGGGCGCGCGGCGGTAGCGCTGCCACACCATCACTTGTCCGACCGGGACCGTCACAGAGTCGGTTGCTCAAGTGCCGCACGGGATGCGCACCACGCCGAGGTTGCAGACGGCGACCACGGCGGTGGTGTCCCAGGCTCGGGATGTCAGCGAGGGAGCTCGCTCATGCAGGCCGTCGCGGCCTACGGTGAACCGGGCCGTCAGCCGCCGCGCCACCGGCGAACCGACCGATCCGGCCTCGCTACGAGAGCTACCCTACAGGCTCCTCGGCCCACTCAGAAGAGCTTCGTCAGCTGAGTTCGAGCATACTGTCACGGTGAGCACGCCACTCGGGCACAGAACAATTTCCCATCACCACCCGCTCGCCGCCAGCCGGCCCGCCACGCGCATCACCTGCCGGGTGACATCCGATCGTATCCGCCGCTCCGACCTCAAGGTTTATGGTCGATGGCCACACGGCCGACTACTTTTCCGGCAGTGGGCAACCGGCCCGCTCCGCTGCTGCCCCGGCTGCTTCTTCCAGCTGTTGTCGGTATTCCGCTGACCCCGGACGCTGTGTGAGCTCCTTTTTCCCATCATTGGGTATGTCGACGAACAAACGATACGAAACCGGCTCGCCATGACAGTTGATGTCGTAGCGCGGCATCGAGTACTCCTGTGAGTCATGTCGTGCTTGCGCCAGCACCCCCTTGTACGTCACGAACGCTCGTTTCCGCATACCAGGCACTTCGCCCGGATTCTTGCCGCCACCCTCACGGATCTCGCACGTTCTGATCAAGCTGCTGGGGCGCGGCGTGTGCATCGCCCACGATTGTCGATCGGCCGGTGAGCGTTGTCCTGAGCCGGCCGACATTCCCGGATCGCACCAGCGCGGAGGGGGATGTTTTTTGTCATGCTGATTCGAATGACGCGGTGGCGCCGCGTCGGGAATCTGCGGAAGCTCGGTCGGCAACGGCAGTGCACTTTCCGAGCAGCCGAACTCCGCGCGCGCCCGGTTCGTCATATTCACCATCAGTCGCGCCATCGCGAGCCTCGTCTGAGGGTTCCGCAAAAATGACTGAAGCTCCTGCCGACTTCGTTGTCCGTCAGTCGGGGCATGATACTTACCGAACTTTCCAGCGTCACCGTCCCCGATTCCCGGGTACACGAAACATACAACCACGACCAATCATGAGTGACAAATCCGGGGAGTTTCCCAATCGGCACCAACAACGGATCGGGTGGTGAAAATCCACTGGCAAGATACGAGTCCTCGATCGGCCCAACACTCAATCCGAGCTGGTCCCCTCCAACAGCGCGGCACTCGAACGAGGCCCCCGCGGAGTCAAGCGTCACGCTCGTTTCGTCGGGATCCGGTGCACTCAGGTCGGCACTGCGTATGACATCGACCATGAGTTGAGGCTTAGCCATCTCCCTGCACGAGAGGTGTTGCGGTGGGGACTGCACCCATTTCGGAGGAGAGTCAGTGTCGGAGCCCGCACACCCTGACAACACCAGCACACCAATCAGAACAAGGATCGCGCCATTGATCCCACGTACTCCGGGATGGCTCATTTGGTCTCGCACGCAGGAACAGGACGATTCCCAGTAGCATCCGCATACTTCTCGGCACCAGTATTGTAGGTATTGTGGATGGTCTGCTGATTCACATCGTAGGGATTGTATTTTTCGACCCACTCCTCATAGTTTCTCGGCATGTGCCCGTCACTATTTATGATTCGCTGTGGGTCTTCGAGCTTGTCCGATCCAGGGACTATAGGCGGCGACTGCACATCAGTATTCCACATTTCGTGTTTCCACAGCGACTGGGCCAACAGATCGTTCGCGTCCTTCCACCCCTCCTCTTTGAGATCGGAGGTTTCACGGGTGACAATGTGGGAACTATCCTGTTTGAGCTCCTCCACTACTTGATCAACAACGTCGGCCCCGACCGCACCACCAGCTGCACCCGCCACGCCACCACCGATGGCTCCGGCACCGGTCACTGCCCATTTCGCCAACACGCCACCAGCCTCGATCTTTGAGTTGTATTCGGCGTCCTTACCGTCGTGAAACTCGTCGATCGCGTACGCGCGAGCCTCGTCCAAGCCTCCAAATATCCCTGCGACCCGTTAGCCACATTCTCCATGGCTCCACGCCTAACCGACATATCCATTGACTCATCCTGCGCGAGCTGATCCAGCCTCAATTCGGTCTGCACCATGTTCGCGTTACGCATCTCGGCGTAGGAATCCGGGTCGTAGGCCGCAGAACCCATCACTTTGAGCGCGTCCTGCTCACCGAAGTTGGGCTTGGGATACCCGTCTGCATGGTTCGTCCATTTCGGGTCTTCCCCATCAAGCCGCAAGCCATCACTCGTATTTCCATGGGGTCCTACAGAGTCTTGGACCGCACCTATATAGTCGGACATCATATGGCCCACACTGTCGCGCATAGAGGGCGGCACCGTACCTTTTCCTGGGTCGTGCATCGATTGGTCGCTGTTGGCCATCTCATGGACCATTTCGGACATTATACGAACACCTTCTGGAGTGCGGTACTGAGTATCCAGAGTAGCTGACTCCAGTGCCTTACCGAGCAAATTGTGACCGAGGGCTTGTTCCTCGGATGTGGGCGTAGTGTCGGACCGTGGACCTGGCGAGTGGTCGTAAGTATCGGGTTCCCATTCCCGGTTCAGCAGGTGGTCCAAGTTCTGGTCGTTGCGCTGCGGGTCGAAAAACGAGCTCGCAGCGTCGGGGCTGTTCTCTAACGCGGTCGCCAATCCCAGTAGAGGATCACCGCCGCGGCCACGGTCATCGACATGGTTGAGGTCATCCCCGTCGAGCGTGTCGAATCCATCCTCCTTGTCCGCCGCGACAAGCGTATCGCCGACCGGGTTCAGGAACGCTTCCGAATACTCTCCGCTGTGTAACAGCATTCCGACCGCCCGATAACCGCTGTCCTCATGGGATCCCATACCGAGAAAGCCAGTGTCCCAGTTCTTTGCGACATCCATGAGCTGCTTACCGTAGTGCGCTGCGCGGCCGTCGAGTTTATCTTGCTGATTCTCGTCATGAATGTCTTTACCCAGGTATTCGCTGCCTTGCTGACTTGTGCCGGCGGCCAACGTCTTCCCCAGCTCGCGCTGCAACGTGCTGATCAGCTCCCCGCGATCCGGGCCGGACCCTTGACCGTGATTGTCCCAGTGCGATCCCCCCATACCCTGCAGATGGTCAGTGAGCTTGAGTAGCTGCTTGGGTTCCACCCGTTCCAGGAACTCCCCCGCGAAAGCCGGGTCCTCACCGTGGTCGCGCAGCAATCGGGAAAGCCGCTTGCCCTCCTCGAAGCTGAGATCCTCTGGCGACTTCGACGCCAGTTTGGAGGCTCGCTTGGCGGCCTGTTCCTCTTCCCCGCGTTCCTCGGAAAGCACCTTGTTCAGAAAACCGAGCGTCTCGTCGGCGGACGTCAGCGCCTGGCTCGCCGTCCGGTCGGCTTCCGCGGCCTTCTCGAGGATCCCGTCCCGCTCGCGCGCATACTTCTCGTATTGCTCATGTTGCCCGGATGGGCCCGAGATGCTTCCTGTAGAGTCGATACTCCACTCTTCGCGTTCGTTGATCTCACGGGACAACCCCTCCAGCCGACCCTTGTAGGTTTCGACATCCTCGGCGGCCGTCCGCAGTGCTTTCGCTACCGGTTCGATCTTGTCACGATAATCGTGCATCTTCTTGTGCATCTGCTGGGCGTGACCCGTGGCGGCATCCTTGGCCTCACCTCGCCAGATGCTGTCGTCCTCGAGCGCGTCGCACACGTCCTTTTTGAATTCAGCCAGTACCTTGTCGAAGTCACCACACAGCGCCTTCCAGGCTTCGGCCGCGCGGGTCAGAGGATGGGTCTTGACCTCCATGAGCGTCTGGTAATCCATGATTCACACACCGATACCGTGCAGCTTGTCCATGGACCATTTCTCCGCCTTATCGGACTCCGAAGCTGCTGCGGTCAGTCGATCCCCCATGTCATCAGCCCAACGTGCGAAACCTTCGATGTTGTGCTCACAGCTACTCTGTAGGTGCTCCAGAGCACCTGACAGCGATCAACCATGAAAAGCTTGCGCTACTGCCGCCGACTCCTCGGCCGTATCCTGCGACAGCTTCATGAGATTTTTACCCAAGTCGTCCGACCGGCCACCGACCCTCGCAATTTCGTCGGTCTGAACGCGATAGCCGTCCCCACTCCCACCAGTTCGTGCAACCATACTCGATTTCCCTGCACCTCGATACCTCTTCGACACTGCGTCGAAACAGGAGAGTAAATGATCGCGCGGATATCTGACAATCCGAGGGCAACTATGCGGATCGAAGTTGCCACTGGTACTACGCTGTGGCTATCCAGCTGCACCGTAACGCCCCGTTGACCGAGACGGGCAGGCTGCGCCTGGCGCGGCTGTCGTGAAGAATCGCTGGCCGCTGTGGCGAGCAGCAGATCGATTTCAGGTCTCGGCGAATACAGCCCGACGCTGGGCGGGTCGTTACCGTGCCCACGGGCCGGCGGGCATGCTCGATGGACTGTCGCGGCCGCGTCACAGCCCACGTCGCACACCGGGTCACACGGAACGACGCACCTTGGGACAGCGTGTGTCTCGCCGGTGGGGTCCGGACCGGATCGCCTCCCGACTCTGACGACACCCCACGACGGCCCACAAGGTGCTGACCCGCTACGGCGTGCCACGACCGGTATTCACCGAGCCAGTCACCAGGGTGCGGCTCGTGCCAAGCCCAGTTCCCACCGTGACGAACACGTCGCACCCGGAAACCTGGTCCACGTCGCTGTGAAGAAACTCGGCCGCATCCCCCGACGACGGCGGGAACAACGTCCATGGCCGCGCCCGCGGCACGGCCATCCAGGACAACACCCAGCCGGGCACCGCGTTCCCGCGCCACGCCATGGACGACCACTCACGACTGGTCCGCTCCGAGATGCACGAGGTCGAACGCAAGGAAACGGCCGTCGCTTTCTGGATACGAGCCACCACCTGGTTCGCAGCCTCCGGTATCGAGCACATCCACCGTGTCCTCACCGACAACGGCTCCTGCTACCGCTCCCGAGCCTTCCGCGACGCGTGGCCGCCACCGGAACCCGCCACAAACGGACCCAGCCCTATCGAGCTCAAACCAACAACAGAATGGAACCGTTTAACCGCACACTCACAGAGGGATATGCCTACGCACGGGTCTACAACAACGAAACGCGGCACCGCCTACCGCGACTTCCTCCGCAGCTGCCATCACCACTGCGGTCACACCACACAACCGCACAATTGCCAGCCATGTTCCTGGTCGGGCTGACTGGATTCGAACCAGCGACCCCCTCACCCCCAGTGAGGTGCGCTACCAAACTGCGCCACAGCCCGAAGTCGCCGTGCCGACGACGACACCGAGAAGCATACCTGGTGCCGATCAAGCACCGACGACCGGCCCGGCAGAGCCATCGGCCCCGCCGGGCACCGACACGCCGCTACCCCCGCGCCAGCTGCGGAATCCGACCACCGGCGAGCACGGACTCCACCTGACGCTCCGAGAGGGTGTGACCCAGCTGATACTGCTCACCCTTGGTCGTGTTGTGCACCGTGATTTCGCGACGTTGCGGCAACGTCTCCCGCAGGTCAGCGAGTACCAGCTGGTCACCGGACTCGATCCGGTCGTAGTCGGCCGGGTCGGTGAACTCCAACGCGAGAATGCCGAAGTTGGCGAGGTTCTGCCAGTGGATCCGCGCGAACGACTTGGCCAACACCGCGCGCAGCCCCAGTTCACGCGGGGTGATCGCCGCGTGTTCCCGGGAGGAACCCTGTCCGTAGTTCTCCCCGCCGACGACGAAGTGCCCGGTTCCGGTAGCCAGCTCGACGGCCTTGGCCGGGTAGTTCTCGTCGATCCGGGTGAAGGTGAACTCGGCCAGCCTCGGAATGTTCGAACGGAACGGCAGGGCGGCAGCACCCGCGGGCGAGATCTCGTCGGTGGAGACATTGTCGCCGACCTTGAGCAGCACCGGCGCTTCCAACCGCTCCGGAAGTTCCGGGAAGTCCGGCAGCGACGAGATGTTCGGGCCCTTGATCAACGACTGTTGCATCGCCTCCTCACGCGGCAACGGCGCGGTCAGCATCCGGGTGTTCACCGAGGCGTACTCCGGCAACGGCAACTCCGGGTAGGTCATGTCGAACTTCTCCGCGAGGTCGCGCGGGTCGGTGATCACTCCGGTCAACGCCGACGCCGCCGCCGTCTCCGGGGAGCACAACCACACCGAGTCCTCCTTGGTGCCGGACCGGCCGGGGAAGTTACGCGGGAACGTGCGCAGCGAGTTCTGCCCCACCGCGGGAGCCTGCCCCATCCCGATGCAGCCCATGCAGCCGGTCTGGTGGATCCGTGCACCCGCGGCGATCAGATCCACCGTGGAGCCCATTTTCGTCAGGTCGGTGAGGATCTGCCGTGAGGTGGGGTTGACGTCGAAGCTGACGGCCTCGTTGGTCTGCCGCCCCTGCACCATCGCCCCGGCGATCGCGAAGTCCCGCAGACCGGGGTTCGCGGAGGATCCGATGACCACCTGGCTGGTCTCGGTTCCCGCGACCTCGCGCACCGGGACGACGTTGCCCGGCGAGGAGGGTTTCGCGATCAACGGTTCCACGGACGAGAGGTCGATCTCGTCGGTGACGTCGTAGGTGGCGTTCTCGTCCGGGCCCATCGCCACGAAGTCCTGTTCCCGTCCCTCCCCACGCAGGAACTCGCGGACCGCGTCGTCCGAGGGGAACACCGTGGTCGTGGCACCGAGTTCGGCCCCCATGTTGGCGATGACATGGCGGTCCATCGCCGAGAGGTTGGCCACCCCCGGGCCGTGATACTCGATGATGCGGTTGAGGCCGCCCTTGACGTCGTGACGCCGCAACATCTCCAGCACCACATCCTTGGCGGACACCCACGGCGGCAGTTCGCCGGTCAGCCGCACACCCCAGACCTCGGGCATGCGCAGGTACAACGGCCTCCCCGCGATCGCCAACGCCACTTCCAGGCCACCGACACCGATGGCGAGCATCCCCAGCGATCCGGCGGCACAGGTGTGTGAGTCCGAACCGACCATGGTCTTGCCCGGTACGCCGAATCGTTGCATGTGTGTGGGATGCGACACTCCGTTGCCGGCTTTCGAGAACCACAGGCCGTAGCGGTGGCAGGCGGAACGCAGGAACTCGTGGTCCTCCGCGTTCTTCTCGTCGGACTGCAACAGGTTGTGGTCCACGTACTGCACGCTCACCTCGGTACGCGCCTGGTCGAGGCCCAACGCCTCCAACTCCTGCATCACCAGCGTCCCGGTCGCGTCCTGGGTCAGGGTCTGGTCGATGCGCAGACCAATCTCGGTACCCGGCGTCATCTCACCACTGACCAGATGCCCGCTGATCAGTTTCTCGGTCATCGTCTCTGCCATAACTACCTCCCTGTGTTCGCTACCCAGTTCGGCGGCGCACTATGCACAACTGTGACGAACCCTACCGTCCCGGCCGGGGCGAGGCATGGCGTCGCAACCGCCGTCCGCCCGGTTCGCGGCTCAGCCGACCTGCGGCCGCACCAGCGCACCACCGTCGACGACCAGTGACTGGCCGGTCATCCAACTCGAACTCCCGCCCGCCAGGAACACGGCCGCCTTCGCGACGTCCTCGGGCTCACCGATACGTCCCAACGGCAGCGATTCGTTGAGTTGCTGTTCGTGCGGCTCCCACAGCGCCCGCGCCAGGTGGGTCCGCACAATGCCGGGGGCGATGGCGTTCACCCGCACGCCCGGGGCGAGCTCGTGGGCGAGCTGACCGGTCAGATGCAGCACCGCGGCCTTCGTCGCGTTGTAGTAACCGATGCCGGGTTCGGTGGCCATTCCGCCGATGGAGGCGATGTTGACGATCGAGCCACCGTGCTGCGACATCCACGCGCGCCATGCCAACTGGGTCCACAACAACCCGGCCCACTGGTTCGCGCGCACCGTTTTCTCGGCCCGTTGCTCGTCCAGCTCCACCAGCGGCCCGTAGTACGGGTTGGTGCCGGCGTTATTGACCAGCACGTCCAGCGAGCCGAACTCGGCAACGGTGGCGTCGACAACCTCGCCGGCCTGCTCCTGCTCGGCGACGTGCGCCGCCTTCGCAAGCACCCGCACGTCCGGGTGGGTCCGCCGGAGTTGCTGCGCCACCTCGTCGAGAGACTCCTGCTTGCGTGAGGAGATCACAACGTTGGCTCCCTCCGCGGCGAGCGCGAACGCGATCGCCCTACCGATCCCGCGCGAACCTCCCGTCACAACCGCCGTCTTTCCGGCCAGTTCACTGTCCACGTGCCCACCTCTGTTCGTTGTCGACCCTGCGTTGCTGCTCCAGCTCCCGATGCAGCCAGTCGACCTGCATGCGCATCAGGTTCACCGCAACATCCTCGCCCTGCGGAGCCATGTGTGTCGCTCCGGACAGCGGCAGGAACGTGTGCGTCCTACCCGCCGCGAGCAGCTCGTGGGACAACCGCAGTGCGTGCGCCACGAACACGTTGTCATCGGCGAGTCCGTGCATGATCAACAACGAGCGCCGTAGCGACGGTGCGTCCCGCAGCAGCGAGTTGCGTTCGTAGACTTCCTTGTTGGTTTCCGGGTGGCCGAGATAGCGCTCCGTGTAATGCGTGTCGTACAACGACCAGTCGGTCACCGGGGCGCCCGCGATCGCAGCGTGGAACACGTCCGGTCTGCGCAGCACGGCCAGCGCTGCGAGGTAGCCACCGTACGACCACCCCCGGATCGCGACGCGGCGCAGGTCGAGCTGTGGGTACTGCTCCGCCGCCGCGTGCAACGCGTCCACCTGGTCAGCCAGGGTCACCTCGGCCAGCTCACCGGCGACGGCGCGCTCCCATGCGGGACCGCGTCCGGAACTGCCCCGCCCGTCGACCACCAGCACGGCGAAGCCCTGGTCGGCAAGCCACTGTGGTGTGTGGAAGGCGTGCCGGTTCCGCAGCACACGCTGTGCGTGTGGGCCACCGTACGGGTCCAGCAGTACAGGCAGCGGGCCGTCCTCGTGGTTGTGACCGTTCGGCAGCAGCAGCGCAGCACGCAACTGCCGCTCCCCCAGGCACAGCAGGCGCAGGTTGAGCGGCAGTTCCGGTCGGATCGGCGCCGATCCGATGTCCACCTGCGACTTCCCGTCGGCCAGTACCGTCACACACGGACCGGAATCGTCGAGCCCCCACGAGGACAGCACGGTCGTCGTCGTGTCCCCGGCCGCGCCGTGCACCCCCTCTTCGGTGGACAGTCGCTCCACCGAACCGCCGGTGGTGCGGTAGATGTGGACCTGGGTCGGGTCGGACTCGGAGGCACTGAACAACACCTCGTCCCCGACATGCAGCACCGCCCGCACCTGCAGTGCGGGGGAGGACACCGCCACCCCGGCCACGAACAGCCGGTACGCACCGGAGTCCACATCGACGTGCACGAGCCTGCCGTCACTGGTCCACGCCGGGACCCCGCGGACGAGTTCCACCCAGTCGCTGTCGGTCTCGGTGTGCACCGGAGTCAGCGACCCATCGGTCACGTCGACGGCGAACACGCGCAGTTCTCGTTGGTCCCGGGACTGTACGCCGAGCAGTGGCGCACCGGCCGTCGACCAGTGCACCCTGGCGAGATACTCCCACTCCGCAGAGTGCACATCCACCCGCGAACCGTCCAGTCCGAACAGCGCCAGCGAGACGTGCGCGTTGTCGGTGCCCGCCGCGGGATAGGCGACCGTAGTCACCTCGGCGGCAGGGTTCGCCGGGTCGGCGATGTGCCACCGCCGCACCGCGGACTGCTCAGTCCGTTCGACCAGCAGACTCTGCCCGTCGGGCGACCACCAGTACCCCCGTCCCCGGTCCATCTCCTCGGCCGCGACGAACTCGGCGACCCCCCAGGAGATGTCGTCACCGGGTTCCCCCACAACCAGCCGATCGGTGCCGGTGGACAACTCGTGGACCCACAGGCGGCGTTCGCAGACGTAGGCGATGTGTGTACCGGTGGGATTCGGTCGTGGGTCGAACACCGCCCCTGTGACAACACGCCGCAGACTCCCCGCCAGCAGATCAAGCGTGTACAACGCCCCCGACACGGCGAAGGCGGCCACGGTCAGCGCGTCGTCGACCGCATAGGTCGTGATCCCGGCCGAGGAGTCCCTGCTGCGCTGTTTGCGGGCGCGTTCCTCGGCGGGCATCGTGTCGTCGTCACCGGGCGTCAGTCCCGCGCCGTCCACCAGTTCGTGTTCGACCCCGGAGCGTGCATCCAATTGGAACAGGCTCTGCGGTGGGTCAGTCGCCGAGGCGGACCGCAGGAACACCACGCGCGTCCCATCGGGTGACACGCGGAAATTGCGAGGAATTCCCAACGTGAACCGCTGCGTACGAATCTGGTCGCGGAGGAAGGTGTCGTCGTCGCGCACACCAGCACTGTGTCAGACCCGAGAGCACGTCCGCCCGACGGTCCAGCATCCGTATCGAACACGCTGCGAACAACGATCCGCCGGTCCAACCGGCGAAGAACGCAACGATATGCGAATGTCAGCAACATTCAGTGGCTGGAACAGCGAACACCGCCGACATACGCTGAACGTATGACGACCTTCACCGGAGATCCGACCGAGCAGGACGCACGCGAGGCGGCGACCACGGCATCCGCGACCACCGAGCACATCGCCCGCTACGAGCGCTACAGCACGCACAACTACCACCCACTCCCGGTGCTGCTCAGTACCGCGGAGGGCTCCTGGGTGACCGATGTCGACGGTCGCCACTACCTCGATTTCCTCGCCGGATACTCCGCGCTGAACTTCGGACACCGACACCCCGGGCTGGTCGCCGCGGCACGCCGACAGCTCGACCGGGTCACGTTGACCTCCCGGGCGTTCCACCACGACCAGTTCGGACCGTTCTGCCGCGAACTGGCGGAGCTGACCGGGACGGACCGGGTGTTGCCCATGAATTCCGGAGTCGAGGCGGTCGAGTCGGCGATCAAGCTGGCCCGCAAGTGGGCCCACCGGGTCAGGGGCGTGCCGCAGGACACGGCTGAAATCATCGTGGCGGGAGGCAACTTCCACGGACGGACCACCACGGTCGTCTCGTTCTCCAGCGACACCGACGCTCGCGCCGACTACGGCCCGTTCACCCCGGGGTTCGTCAGCGTCGACTACGGCGATGTCGAGGCACTCCGCAGCGCGATCACCGAACGCACGGCCGCCGTGTTATTGGAACCGATCCAGGGTGAAGCAGGGGTGATCGTGCCGCCCGAAGGGTACTTCAGCGAGGTCCGGCAGCTGTGCGACCGGGCAGGAGCGTTACTGGTCGCCGATGAGATCCAGTCCGGCCTGGGCCGCACCGGCAGTGTGCTCGCCCTCGACCACGAAGGGGTGCGTGCGGACTTGTACACCCTCGGTAAGGCACTCGGTGGGGGAATCGTGCCGGTGTCGGCAGTGGTCGGTAGCGAGGAGGTGATGTCCACACTGCGCCCCGGGGAGCACGGCTCCACCTTCGGCGGGAACCCGTTGGCCTGCGCGGTGGGTCGCGAAGTGATCAGCATGCTGCGAACGGGGGAAATACGCGAACGTGCCACCACGCTCGGCCGGCACCTGCACCGCCGATTGGCGGAGTTCCTCGGCAACGGCGCGGCCGAACTCCGCGGCCGTGGGTTGTGGGCGGGTCTGGACATCGACGCGGGCAGCACGACCGGGTGGCAGGCAAGCCTCGCGCTGGCAGCGCGCGGGGTGTTGTGCAAACCGACGCACGGCTCCACCCTGCGTATCGCCCCACCCCTGGTGATCGGCGAACACGATCTCGACCGTGGTATCGACGCGATCGGCGAGGTCCTCGCCGGGTGAGCCCGGCCCCGGCCTGCGGGACGGCGAGCCGCGTCCTGCGCTTGGGGAACTCAGGCCGAGGGCACGACTGTTTCCGCGCGGGAGAGTGCGGTGAGTCTGCTCAGCGCCCGCAAGTACTTCTTGCGGTAGCCACCGGCCAACATCTCGGCCGGGAACAACTCTTCCACCGTCGCGCCGGAAACCGCGACGGGAATGGCGCGATCGTAGAGGCGGTCGGCAAGCGACACCAACCGCAACGCCACCGTCTGGTCCGGGGCGGGACGCAACCCCCGTAGGTGCACAGCGCTCACACCGCTCACCAGTTTGCCGTAGCGGCTGGGATGGAGCGCGCCGAGGTGTTCGCACAACGACTCGAAATCGTCCAGCGTGGCCCCGCTGGTGGCCTCCGCGGACGCGGCCAGCTCGGTGTCACTCATCGGGGCCGGGGGATCGGACATTCCACGGTGTCGATAGTCCGGCCCGTCCACGGTGACCACACCGAAACGTGCCGACAACGTCTGGATCTCCCGCAGGAAGTCGGCGGCGGCGAACCGTCCCTCGCCCAGCTTGTCGGGAAGCGTGTTGGAGGTGGCCGTGACCCGCACCCCCGCCTCGATCAGCTCTCCCAGTAACCGTGTGATCAGCATGGTGTCGCCGGGATCGTCGAGTTCGAACTCGTCCACGGCCAGCAGCCTGTGCCCGGACAGCTGCCGCACCGTCTCGTTGAACCCGAGCACACCGACGAGGTGCGTCAGTTCCACGAACGTCGCATAGGACTTCGGAGTACTCGCCGCATGCCAGATCGAGGCGAGCAGGTGAGTCTTGCCGACACCGAAACCACCGTCGAGATAGAGCCCGGGTGGTTGCTGCTCGCCACCACGCTTGCGACGGAACAGGCTGCCGAACCCACGATGGGCACGTGCGTTCGCCGTGCGGTCGGCGAAAGCCGAGCACGCCGCCACCGCCTCGGCCTGACTCGGTTCGTCGGGATTCGGGACGTAGGTGCAGAACCGTGCTTCGTCGAACCGAGGCGGCGGCACGAGCGCCGCCACCAGCTCGTCCGAAGCGAGCTCGGGACTGCGATCGACAAGCCGCTCCGCGCACATGCCTCCACGGTAGCGCGCGGGGACGGCGTGCCGACGGGGTCAGTCCGTCACCGAGACGTACACCACGCCCGGTGCACGCTCCTCGCCGTGCCGCCGCCACACCGGCCGGAACGTCCGGACTGTCGCGGACCGCGGGCCGTCTGCCAGTACCGGGCGTGATGAGATGAGAACCATGCAGAGCTTGTGGCCCACCCCGCCGGACGGCGCAACCGGCGAGATGACCGACGTCGATCTCGAGCGACTCTACGACTATCCCAGCGATCTGGATCGACCCTGGGTACAGGCGAATTTCGTGTCGTCGGCGGACGGTGCGGTCACTCTGGCCGATCGTTCGGAGGGACTCTCCCACCCTGCGGACAAACGCATCTTCGGTCTCGGACGTGATCTGGCGGACGTGGTCCTGGTCGGGGCGGGCACGGCAGAGTCGGAGGACTACAAGGGGGTCAAAGCCACGGAGCGCAGACTGGAACGCAGACGACGGCTCGGCCGCACGGAC
>Ga0079226_10000935_pt1 | contig 21849 bp, 17 predicted proteins | sample Poulit2014_FD_76345 | JGI IMG/M metagenome (GOLD analysis project Ga0079226, IMG submission 76345) | Agricultural soil microbial communities from Georgia to study Nitrogen management - Poultry litter 2014 | ecosystem: Environmental > Terrestrial > Soil > Agricultural land | place: USA: Georgia... | reverse complement strand
TGATCCAACTGGCGGATTATACTTAGTTGTTTATAATGTTTTAATGGTGACTACGTTACTGATCGCTATTCAAGGTTATTCATTTATCTTTTTTTATGCAGACTATAAAAAATTCCATAAGGCAATACCGATATCCATTGTAGTAATATCACTTTTATTACCTTTTTTATTTATGTTTCTTATTCGTATTATTGGTATAATTGATTTAGGATTCTCTTTGAAGGAACGTCTTTCGAATGGAAAGAATGCGTAAAAAATAGCTTTTTGAAAAATAGGAGTTGAACATGTTGGAGCAATTTCAAGATACAATTAGAAATAAATATGTTTGGGCGACATATGTTCTCTCTTTTTTAATGATATGTTTCCTTTTCTATTTTCAATGGGTAATTGGTTCTCTATTTGCGATTCTGTTACTTATTTCCTTTTATTATGATAAAAGAGAAGAAAAGTATATTCGAAAAAAACAGAAAAACTATTTTGCCAATCTTTCTTATCAAGTAGAAAATGCTGGGGAAAAAGTATTTTTAAATATGCCTATCGGTATTATTATTTTCGACGAAGATTATTGTATTGAATGGATTAATCCGTATATTGCTAGGTTAAATGCTCATGAATCTTTTTTAAAAAAGTCATTGGAAGTTTTATCTGATGATGTTATTTCACAAATAAAAAGGAATGAAGAAGAAGTTTGGCTCACATTCAATGACATGCAATTTAAAACAAAAATTGATCAAAAGAATCGCACCTTATTTTTGTTTAACCGAACGGAAGAAAAACAACTTGAAAAACTCTTTTATGAGGATCAAGTTGTTCTAGCAACCATTTATCTCGATAATTATGAGGAAATTTCTCGTAACATGAGCGATAATATAAAGAGTCGTCTGAATTCTGAAGTTACAGCAAAACTTAATATGTGGGCAGAAGATTATCAATTTTATTTAAAAAGAACATCTCAAGATAGATTTATTGCTGTCTTAACGCAAAAAACGCTTATTTCCCTAGAAGAGTCTCGATTTGAAATTTTAGATGACATACGAACATTAAATTTTGAAGAACTCCAAAGAAGTCCTGTTACATTAAGTATTGGTATTGGAACGGGTAGTGTTTCCATACCTGAACTGGCAAAGCTCGCTCAATCAAGTTTGGATTTAGCACTTGGACGTGGTGGAGATCAAATTGCAATAAGGGATGAAACAGGAAAGGTTCGTTTTTACGGTGGAAAAACCAACCCAATGGAAAAACGAACAAGAGTAAGAGCAAGAGTAATTTCTCATGCTTTAAAGGAGCTTGTTAAAGAAAGTGATAATGTTATTATTATGGGTCATAAAGCCCCGGATATGGATTCTTTAGGTTCTACAATAGGTGTATTAAATATAGCAAAATCAAATGATGTAGAAGGATACATTATTTTTGATGAGGATGATGTAACGACAGGTGTCGCTCGTGTGATTGAAAAAGTAAAACAAGAAGAAGCGTTATGGAAACATTTTATCGGGCCTGAAGAAGCAGAGGCAATACATACGAGTAGAAGTCTAGTCGTCATTGTAGACACGCACCGTCCTTCACTTGTCGCTCATGAAAAAATACTCAGACAATCGGAATATAAAGTTGTCATCGATCACCACAGAAGAGGGGAAGAATTTATTGAAAATCCAACGCTTGTTTATATGGAGCCTTATGCTTCCTCGACTTGTGAACTAGTGACAGAATTAATTGAATATCAACCAAATAAAAAGAAACTATCTACGCTGGAAGCAACTTCGCTACTAGCCGGTATTATTGTCGATACAAAAAGTTTTGCGTTGCGGACCGGTTCACGTACATTTGATGCTGCGTCTTATTTACGTTCGAAAGGTGCAGATCCTGTTTTAATTCAAAAATTTCTAAAAGAAGATTTAAATACATTAATTAAACGTAATAATTTGCTTGAAAGAGCTTATATTTATCGAGATTCATTAGCGATTATAAAAGCGGATGAAGAATATTATAATCAAATTATTATTGCTCAATCCGCCGATATTTTACTTACCATTGACAATGTTAGTGCATCGTTTGTCATTGCTAAGAGAAATGAAAATACGATTTCAATTAGTGCACGTTCGTTAGGAGATGTTAACGTCCAACTCATTATGGAAAAAATGGATGGTGGTGGACATTTAACGAATGCTGCTACTCAGATAGAAGGTATCTCACTCGATGAAGCAGAGGAAAAGTTAAAAGAAAAAATTGAAATATATTTTGAGGGGAGAACATAGTATGAAAGTAATTTTTTTAAAAGACGTAAAAGGTAAAGGAAAAAAAGGAGAAGTTAAAAAAGTAAGTGTAGGTTATGCAACTAATTATTTATTTAAAAATAATTTAGCAGAAGAGGCTACACCAGGAAATTTAAGAAAATTAAAAGCGCAACAACAAAAAGAAAAAGAACGAGCACAAGAAGAAAAGGATGCAGCTGAACAACTTAAAAATAAATTAAATGATACAACTGTTACGATTAAAGCAAAATCAGGAGAAGATGGCCGTCTTTTCGGTTCAATTACGAGCAAACAGATAGCAGATACGTTGAAAAAGGAACATAAGTTAAAAGTGGATCGACGTAAAATTGAACTAAAAAATCCAATTCGTGTATTAGGTCATCATAAAATTCCAATTAAACTTCATTATGAAGTGACAGGTACAATAAATATCCATGTTGTGGAAGAATAAAATTTTCTTTCACCTTATGAAGGAATGAGGAACAAACATGAATAATCGAATACCGCCACATAATATTGAAGCGGAACAAGCGGTAATTGGTGCTATATTTTTAGAACCAGATGCTTTTTCAACAGCTTCTGAACGAATCGGTCCTACAGACTTTTATCGAGCGAGTCATGAAGTGATTTTTGAAGCGATGTATGAGCTCTTTGAAAAGGGAGAACCAATAGACGTTGTTACGGTTACAACAATGCTTTCGAACTCTAAAAAATTGGATATTGCCGGTGGAGTTACGTATTTAACAGATTTAGCAGGAAGTGTTCCAACGGCCGCGAATATCGATTATTATAGTCAAATTGTTGAAGAAAAGGCGCTATTACGTCGATTAATTACAACAGCGACCGATATTGTGACAAAGACCTTTACGGAAGAAGACGAAGTAGAAGAAGTTTTAGATGAAGCCGAAAGAAGTATACTAGAAGTTTCAAATCGAAAAAATGTCAATGCATTTAAACCGATTAAAGATGTTTTAATCGAAGTATATGATAACATTGAACAGTTACACCATGCGAAAGACGATGTAACCGGTATTCCAACTGGATATCGAGATTTAGATCGTATGACATCTGGATTCCAACGAAATGATTTAATTATCATTGCTGCTAGGCCGTCGATGGGGAAAACAGCATTCGCACTCAATATTGCTCAAAATGTCGCAATTAACACAGAGGAAAATGTAGCTATATTTAGTTTGGAAATGGGAGCAGAACAATTAGTGCAACGTATGCTTTGTGCAGAAGGAAATATCGATTCCCAACGACTTCGTACGGGAAAATTAGAACAAGAAGATTGGGGAAAATTAACGATGGCTATGGGAAGTCTCTCTCATGCAGGTATATTTATCGATGATTCCCCGGGTATTCGTGTAACTGATATACGGTCAAAATGTCGACGCCTAAAACAAGAACATGGCCTTGGAATGATTATTATTGACTATTTGCAACTGATCCAAGGTAGTGAACATTCTCGAGAAAATAGACAGCAAGAGGTTTCAGAAATTTCTCGTTCCCTAAAAAGTTTAGCAAGAGAACTAGAAGTTCCGTTAATAGCACTTTCTCAACTATCCCGCGGTGTTGAATCAAGACAGGATAAACGTCCGATGATGTCTGACTTGCGTGAATCTGGAAGTATTGAGCAAGATGCCGATATTGTCGGCTTTTTATATCGTGATGATTATTATGATTCTGAATCAGAACAACAAAATATAGAAATAATTATATCTAAACAACGAAATGGTCCAACTGGTACGGTGGAGTTAGCTTTTGTCAAAGAATATAATAAATTTGTTGATTTAGATTTTCGCTATAGTGATCAAGAAGTTCCACCTCAGGTTACGGTGTAAGTGTTAGGGGAATCCAAATACCGAACAATTTATATAAATAAACTATAAACGTTCGTGTTTTGATTGACTTGGTAGCTCTAAATTGGTACACTTACACATGTAATTTACAAAGTTGAACTTAAATATTAGTGGAGGTGCACGATGTCCTCAGTAGTTGTAGTTGGTACGCAATGGGGCGATGAAGGAAAAGGAAAAATCACTGACTTTTTGTCCCAAAACGCTGAAGTTGTCGCTCGTTATCAGGGTGGAAATAATGCAGGTCATACGATCGTTTTTAATGATGTGACATATAAATTGCATCTTATTCCATCAGGTATATTTTTCCCGGAGAAAACATGTGTCTTGGGAAATGGAATGGTGATTGATCCGAAAGCATTCGTAGAGGAAATAAAATATCTCCATGATAAAGATATTTCTACAGATAATTTGCGGGTAAGTAATCGTGCTCATATTATATTACCATATCATTTAAAGCTAGATATTCTTCAGGAAGAAGAAAAAGGTATTCATAAAATAGGAACAACGAAAAAAGGAATTGGCCCTGCATATATGGATAAAGCAGCACGGATAGGAATTCGAGTTGCAGATTTACTTGATAAAGAAGTTTTTAAAGAAAAACTAAAGCAAAATTTAAAAGAAAAAAATCGTCTACTTGAAAAAGTCTATGAAGTTGAACCTATCCAAATTGAGGATATTTTTGAAGAGTATTATGAATACGGCCAACAAATGAGTAAGTACGTTTGTGATACGTCAGTTGTTTTAAATGAAGCGCTCGATGAAGGACGTCGTGTCTTATTTGAAGGCGCCCAAGGTGTCATGTTAGATATAGATCAAGGAACATATCCTTTTGTTACATCATCTAATCCTGTAGCAGGAGGAGTAACGATCGGATCGGGTGTCGGTCCTTCTAAAATATCTACTGTTGTAGGAGTTTCAAAAGCGTATACAACACGTGTTGGTGATGGACCATTTATAACCGAACTGACCGGTCCAATTGGTGACCAAATTCGTGAAGTTGGAAAAGAGTATGGAACAACAACAGGTAGAGCCCGCCGTGTTGGTTGGTTTGATAGTGTTGTTGTACGTCACGCACGACGTGTTAGTGGTATTACCGATTTATCATTAAATTCACTTGACGTATTAACAGGAATTGAAACATTAAAGATTTGTACCGCTTATACGTATAATGGGAAAATTATCGAAGATTTTCCTGCAAATTTAAATATACTTGCTCAATGTGAACCTGTATATGAGGAACTTCCAGGTTGGACAGAAGATATAACAGGAGTAAGAAATTTACACGAACTACCTGAGAATGCTCGTCATTATTTAGAGCGAGTCTCCCAATTAACAGAGATTCCATTATCTATTTTTTCCGTTGGACCAGACCGAACACAAACAAACGTAGTAAGAAGCGTGTATCGCTAATTAACAATAAGTGGTTTTTCTATGTGTCTAAAAAGAAAAACTGAACGCTATAACCTTAACGTCTGTCTACTTTACTACTTATTTTTTAGATAAACGTAAATACAAATATGGGTATTAGCTCTATAAAAGTCTTTTCACTGAATAAAGTGAGAGGGCTTTTTTCATTGTATATAATTTTTCCTAAACTTTCCTTTTACATAAGAAAATAAGACAATTCACTTAAAATGCGTTAAAATAGTATGATAAGCATAAAATTAACTAATAGATGACATACAAAATAGATAACTTTTTACGAAAGTGGGAATGAAAACATGAGTTTTAAAATTTTAGTAGTTGACGATGAAAAACCTATTGCGGATATTTTAAAGTTTAATTTAGAAAAAGAGGGTTATGAAGTTGTTTGTGCATACGATGGAAATGATGCAATTGAACTGGCAGAAAAGGAAAAACCGGATTTAATCTTATTAGATATTATGTTACCTGGAAAAGATGGCAATGAAGTTTGTCGTGAAATTCGTAAAACACAAACAATGCCAATTATCATGTTGACAGCTAAGGATTCAGAAATCGATAAAGTGTTAGGTTTAGAACTTGGTGCAGACGATTATGTAACAAAACCATTTAGTAATCGAGAATTAATTGCACGTGTAAAAGCGAACTTACGTAGACAACAACAAGTGACAGAAGAAAATGAAACGACTAAAAAGGATATCCACATTGGTAAATTAACGATTCATCCAGAAGCTTATAGTGTATCGCGTGATGGAGAGCATATTGATCTTACACACCGTGAATTTGAGTTATTTTATTATTTAGCTCGTCATATTGGACAAGTAATGACACGTGAACATTTGCTTGAAACCGTATGGGGGTACGACTACTTTGGTGATGTTCGCACAGTTGATGTAACGGTGAGACGGTTAAGGGAAAAGATAGAAGAAGATCCGAGCAATCCTTTATTAATAGTTACACGTAGAGGGGTAGGTTATTATTTACGTAATTTAGACGAGGAGTAGTTATATGAAAAAAGTCGGTTTTTTTCATTCCATACAATTAAAGTTTATCATCATATATATTTTACTTTTAATTATTGCAGTACAAGTAATAGGTTCCTATGTTGCTCGTGAATTAGAAGCAGAATTACTTGATAACTTTAAGGAGTCTATCAATGATAGGGTCGATTTATTAAGTTATAACTTAGAACAAGCATTTAATAAAACACGTTCAGATGATCCAGCAGAACCGACATTACAAGAAGAGATTCAAAATATTGTAACGGACGTGGATGGTTCCGGGGCTATAACTGTTCAAGTAATTAACGACCAAGGAAGAGTGCTTGGTACAAACGATTATTTAAATCAAGATATTATTGGAAAAAAAATAACAGAAGATATTGTATTAAGGGCAATACAGTTTAGCACTTCGTTGGATAATACACTTTTTAATAGTAGAACTGGCGAAAGAATTTTTGTAAGGGTGGAACCGATTCATGATGTAGAAGAAAATGTCCATGGGGTAATTTACTTGGAATCCTCCTTGGAAGGTGTATATGGTCAGTTACAAAATATAAATGAAATCTTTTATAAGGGATCCGCTATTGCTCTAGTCGTATCTATTGTTTTAGGAATTTTGGTAGCACGTGCATTTACAAAACCGATTGTCGAGATGCGTAGACAAGCGCAAACGATGGCACGTGGGGATTTCTCTCAAAAAGTAAAGGTTTATGGAACCGATGAAATTAGTCAGCTAGCTGTAACTTTCAACCATTTGAATGATCGGTTGAAACATTCGATGGCGACTACCGAAAAGGAACAACGGAAATTAAGTTCAGTTCTTGAGAATATGTCAGAAGGTGTAATCGCAACGGATGATAAAGGAGAAATAACGTTAATCAATGAAGCTGCTGGTAAATTATTAAATGAAAACCCAAATCACTTAATAAGTAAAGATCTTTTACACGTGTTAGACCTACAGGAGAAGGTAGAAAGTGTCGATCAGTTACAAGAAAGTGATTCGATTATACTCGATTTTAGTAGAGATAAAGAGATTGTATTTATTCGTGCTAATTTTTCACCCATTTATAACCACCACGCTCATAAGCAGACAGGTGGGTTAATTGCTGTATTAAATGATGTTACAGAGGATGAAAAACTGGAACAAGAGAGAAAAGAATTTGTTTCCAATGTATCTCATGAGTTGAGAACTCCTCTAACGACGTTACGAAGTTATATAGAGGCGCTAACCGATGGGGCGTGGAAAGATCCTATTATCGCACCGAAATTTTTAGAAGTTACGCAAAATGAAACGGAACGAATGATTCGGATGGTGAACAGCTTATTGCAATTATCGCGAATGGATAGTAAAGAACTATCTTTATTTAGAGAAAATATCAATTTCACTTCATTATTCCATGAAATTATTGATCGTTTTGAGATGAATGTAAAAGATGGAGAAATTACATTTATTAGAGAAATTCCTGAAGAGGCTTTTTATGTTTGGATAGATAAAGATCGAATGACACAAGTGTTAGATAATATTATTTCTAATGCAGTGAAGTATTCACCAGATGGTGGAAAAATAACATGTAAAGTAATAAAACAATTTAGACATATTGTTGTTAGTATTCGTGATGAAGGAATCGGAATTGAGTACGATAAGATCGATAAAATTTTTGATCGTTTTTATCGAGTCGATAAGGCAAGGACACGACAGCTTGGAGGAACAGGGCTAGGTCTAGCAATTACAAGAGAGCTCATTGAAGCTCATTACGGTAGGATTTGGGTTAACAGTACTGAGGGTAAAGGGACAACATTTTACTTTACTCTCCCGCTCATTAATGAGAAGCGGAGGCAGGAAGTATGAAATATGAAACGATAAAATCATTTATTTTAGCTGTGCTCGTTGGAATTAGTTTTTTATTAACGTTTATATTGTGGAGCTATCAACCAAATTACGATGATATTTATGATAAGAGCTATGTAAATGAAGTTGATGTTGGAGGCAGTGAAAAAACGAAAAATGAAATAGTGGAACCAAATGAAATTATATTTCGGAATGGTGAAAAAATAATGAGTTTTATCGATCCCGTTGACCGAAAAGCTTTTTACGAAGACCTTACCTCTTTTGTATTATCTGACTATAATATAACGGAATCAACCGGCAGACCGAATGAAGATGAATTATTTATTGAACTCGTATTTCCAAATGCTGTGCCAGCCGGTTTAATTACGAGCTTGTTTACTTTCCATGACGAGGTTAATCCACCAAATTGGTCTTTTGAAAGAGTGTTTATAACTTTTGACAAGGAACATCATTCATTAGAATTACGCATTTTATCACTTGATGAACGAAATCAAATAACGGCAACGATTGAGAAGTCGGATACGTACGAAAAATTGATGGCATATATGGAGGACCATTCTGATTTAGAGGAATATATTATTTTTGCATCCACGAATGCACCAATTTATCTTCCAAAGGGAAAAGTGGATTTAACGAAACAAACGTTAGTTGCTAGTAATATTGAGCCAGATTCATTTATTAATGCATTATTTAGTAACCCCTCATTAGTTCAACCAAATGTTAGAGAGGCATATTTTACAGATGGTCAGCGAGGGATGCGGATTCTTCAAGATGGCCATCGATTAGAATTTATTAATCCACTTCAATCAACTTACGAACCATTGGATCCTTTTGATTTACTGGAAAAAAGTATAAATAATATAAATGAACATAAAGGGTGGACAAATGACTTTCGATTAGAAGATATTGATAAATTGGATAATCATATAACATACCGGCTTTATTATGATGGGTATCCGGTCTTTGACCATTCTTCCTTAACTACGATAAATCAAGAATGGCGGGAACAAGAACTTTATCACTATTCACGTCCACTCTTAAAGGTTGGTAATTTATTGAATGCCGAAGAAGTGAACTTACCTTCTGGACAAGAAGTATCCAATATTTTAAAAAATGATGGTAGTAAGAGTATAGATGAGGTCAAAGATATTCAGATTGGATATACATTAACTTATTTAGATGATGCACACGGATTAACATTGCAACCGAATTGGTATATTTTATATCAAGATAAATGGATGGAATTTAATATAGCTGATAACCAAAAGGATATGCATCAAGAAGGAGGGGGTTAAAAATGCATTGGGGTCAAATAAAAACATTATTAATCCTCAGTTTCCTTGTTTTAGATATTTATTTGTTCGTACAATTTATGGATAAAAAAGAAGAATCTGATATAGGAGTATTAGAACAACAACCTTCTACGATAGAAGAGAAATTAAATACGGAAGATATTACTTTTCAAGATTTACCAGAACAAGAGTATGAAGAAGCTTTTATATCTGTAAAACAGCAAATGTTTAAAGAAGATGAATTATCATCGTTTAACCGTTATGAATTACAAGATACGTATTTATTAACGAACTATACCTTGGTATCCGAACTAGATGAACCTATTCAGATTCAAGATGATAGTAAAGGTGAAGAAATAACGGAAATGTTTAATGAAATTGTTTATTATCCGGAAGAATATTCATTTTGGAATTGGAATAAAGAAATGAATATACTTATCTTTTTCCAGAATAAGATGGATCGGCCAGTGTACTATAACCAAAATGGACTTGTTTTGTTATTTTTAAATGATAATAATGAAGTGACTTTTTATATACAAACGATGTTAGGAGAAACAGAACCAATTGCTGAAAAAATGAAGTTAATGAAGCCTATTCGAGCAATTGAAACGTTATATGATAACAATAAATTACAATCTGGAGACGATATTACTAGAGTGAATATTGGCTTTCATACACGGGTTCCATTTGAGAGTGGTGTACAAGTTTTTGCACCGATATGGAAAGTAAATGTTAATCAGGAAAAAGATTATTTTGTAAATGCCATTGAAGGGTTTACTTTTTCTACGGAGGAACAGGAGTTTTTGGTAGAAGTGATTGAATCGACTATTGAAAAAACAGAAATTTCATCTGAAGAAGATTTTGTATTGGAAAGTATGTTAGAACGGTTAAAAGAGAGATTAAAATAACATCGGGGTGAATTAAATGACAATGCGCTTTAGTGTACTTGCATCGGGGAGTTCAGGAAATGCGTTTTATATAGAGTCAAACGAGGTAAAATTACTAGTAGATGTTGGATTAAGTGGCAAGAAGATAGACAGTTTATTTAGTGAAATTAATATAAACCCAGAAGAACTAACGGGAATATTAGTTACACATGAGCATAGTGATCACATTAAAGGCCTCGGTATATTAGCTAGAAAATATGATTTACCTATTTATGCGAACAAATTAACATGGCAAGCGATGGAAAAAAATATCGGAAAACTGTCTTCTGAACAAAAATTTCAATTTGAAGCAAATAGTATTAAAACGTTCGGAAATATTGATGTAGAATCATTTTCTGTTTCACATGATGCTATTGATCCAATGTTTTTTAACTTTTATTGTGGTGACAAGAAAGTTTCACTTGTCACCGATTTAGGATATGTTTCCGAAAAAATTAAAAAAACAGTCGAAGGTGCAAACGCGTATATTTTTGAAGCAAATCATGATATCGGAATGTTACAAATGGGTAGATATCCATGGAATGTGAAGCGTAGAATTTTAGGGGACTCTGGACATGTTTCTAATGAAGATTGTGGACTTGCATTAAGTGAAATAATTACTGACGAAACAAATCGAGTATATTTAGCCCATTTAAGTAAAGATAATAATATGAAGGAATTAGCAAGAATGTCGGTTGATCAAGTTTTAAGAGAGCGAGATATAAATATTCCATTATTTGATACAGATCCAGGTAAACCGACAACCCTATATGAAGTAGGTTAGAATTTGTAAAAAGTTTTAGACAATTTTGTTCACATACTAATAAATAGAAAGACAGATGATATAATAAGGATAAATTATTACATATTGCAGTGCTGTTAAAGGAGTGATTGTATGGGGTATTATAATGACCAGCCACCAAATAAAAAACGAAAAAAAGGTGGAGGTTGGTTACTCCCGATTATCATTGGCTTAGTTGTCGGGGTCTTACTTATGTTAGTCATATATCCAAATTTTTCGGGAAATAATAGAGCATTAAACGAAGAAAATGAACAATCGTCCGCTACTGATAATGAGGTTACTTATGAAAATGTTACTGTCGATGTGTCTACTCAAATAACGGATGTAGTAGATAGAGTTTCATCAACTGTTGTCGGAGTGACAAATATTCAGACTCGTACTGACTTTTGGCAAGAGGGAGAAAATAGTGAGGCTGGAACTGGGTCAGGTGTAATCTACAAAAAAGACGGAGATTATGCATATGTTATTACAAACCATCATGTTGTTGAAGGTGCCGATATGGTGGAAGTAGTTCTACAAGATGATACAAATCTTGAAGCTGAGCTATTAGGTAGTGATTTGTTTACAGATTTAGCTGTTTTACGAATAAATGAAGACAAAATTGATAGCACGATTGAAATGGGATCTTCAGAAAATTTAAAAGTGGGTGAGCCTGTAATTGCAATCGGAAATCCTTTAGGTCACATGTTTGCGGGATCTGTTACACAAGGAATTATTAGCGGTAAACAACGAACAATTCCTCAGGATTTTAACCAAGATGGTCGGCCAGACTGGCAAGCAGAAGTAATCCAAACAGATGCAGCTATAAATCCAGGTAATAGTGGAGGGGCTCTTATTAATATTGAGGGTCAACTTATTGGGATTAACTCGATGAAAATTAGTCAAAACATTGCACAAGGAATAGGTTTTGCTATTCCTATTGATACAGCAATCCCAATAATTGAAGAGCTTGAAGAAACGGGTTCCGTTACACGACCTTATATCGGTGTGGAAATCTATTCATTAGAAGAAGTTCCAAAAGTAGAATGGAAAAACACGTTAAATTTGCCTGACTCTGTGGATGGTGGGGTATATATATGGAGTATTGAGCCTCTTTCACCAGCAGACCAAGCAGGTTTACAGCGTTTAGATGTGATAACGGAATTTGCTGGAGAACCGGTCAAAGATATTTTAAGTTTACGAAAAACACTATACCAAGAATTAGAAATTGGTGAAGAAGTGAATGTTGTATATTACCGTAACGGAAAGAAAATGGAAACAACTGTAGAACTTGCTGAGCAAAAATAGAATAAAATGGTATATGCTACTCATTGGATAATGGGTAGCTTTTTTTATGCACAAAAGTAAAATTATACACAGATTATCACTATTATCCACATCCAGTGGATATCTTTGTGGAATACTTGTTCGAATATCGTTATATAGTGAAAAATGTCGAAAAAAATCAATATGTATGCACTTAAATGTGTGTATGTGCATAAGTTTGTGGATACATTTTATAAGTATAAGATTTATGCGATTTACTGATCCCAGTTTTAAGATCCTGTTTGCAAAGAACTGTTATTTATTGTATAGTGTATTCAACAAAGTTGAATGAAATGAAACGTAAGTTTAATGGAAGGAAAAGCAATTGAATAGTGGTTTCTTAAAGGAGGAATTGGATGCGTTGGCCAAATGATGTGCAAATTAAGGAAGTAGGACCAAGAGACGGCTTACAGAATGAAAAAGAATGGATATCTACGGATGATAAAGTAAAATGGATCAATATGTTGTCAGCATCTGGAATTAAGGAAATTGAATATTCTGCTTTTGTTCATCCTAAATGGGTTCCTGCATTAAAAGATGCACGAGAAGTTGGTAAAAGAATTATACGTAATCCAAATGTTACTTACTCGGCGCTTGTTCCCAATGAAAAAGGTCTTGAGCATGCGCTTGAAGCTGGGATAGATATGGCTTCCGTTTTTATGTCAGCTAGTGAAACACATAATCGAAAAAATATTAATAAATCAATTGCTGAAACATATCCTGTTCTTAAAAAAGTTATCGAAGGTGCAAAACAAGAGAAGAAACGTGTAACTGGATATATTTCTACTGTGTTTGATTGTCCCTTTGAAGGAAGAGTAAAAATAGATGATGTGCTAAGCGTTTGTGATCGATTATTTGAATATGGAGTTGACGATCTGTCGCTAGGAGATACGATTGGCACAGCTGTCCCCTCGCAAGTAGAAATGTTATTGGAAGAAATATTGTATCGGTTTCCAAATAAAAATATCATTATGCATTTTCACGATACTAGGGGAATGGCAATTGCTAATATAGTTACATCTATGCGTTATGGGGTTCGAAGATTTGACTCATCTATAGGAGGATTAGGTGGTTGTCCGTATGCGCCTGGAGCAGCGGGGAATGTTGCTACGAATGATTTATTATATTTACTAAATGGTTTAGGAATAAATACAACAATTGATGAAAGCAAAATTCGGGAAGCAGCTTTTTTTATTCAACGTAAATTAAATAAACATTTACCTAGTCGATCGCTTGAATATGAAGCAAGTCAGCTGAAAAAATCGCGGAGATATTTACAGGAAAATCAGCGAAATGTACGACAAACACCTAGAAAAAGAGAAATTATTTATGTATTCTTAAAGAACCAGTATGATAAAATACGAAGTAAAGTGTAAATATCTATGAATCATCATTTTTATCTATCGATAAGGATGGTGATTTTTACTATTTATAGGATGTTGTTAAACTACATCAACAGCTATTTTTATGATAAAATTGGCCTAGAGGTAGTTTGAAGGGAGAGAGTTTACATTAATCTTCAACATATTGGTAAAAAAATAAAACAACAACGTTTACGACAAAAAAAAACACAGCAACAAATTGCAGAAGCATGTAATATTTCTAAAAGTCTGTTATCAAAAATTGAAAACGGGCAAACTTCTTCAGCAATTGCTACTTTGGCTAAAATTTCAAAAGTGCTTGATGTTCCCTTATCTTGGTTATTAGAAGATTCACCGGAACAAGACCTTGTTCTACTATCAAAGGCAGAGCGTCAATCGAAAGTTGGTGACGAACGTATGGGATATTCTTATGAACTATTAGCTAATCGCTCAAGATATACAGGTGTTGAACCAACAATTGTTCATGTTACCCCAAAAGATTTGAATGTAAGAGAAAAAGGATATACCCATTCCCATGATGAGTTTGTATATATATTAAAAGGAGCTATTGAACTTTTTTATAACGGTAATAAACATTATATGAAAAAAGGAGATAGTGCTTATTTTAAAGGAACGAAACCACATTTATTTATTCCGGTTGATAACGAAGGTGCTGAAGTTTTAACGTTATTTATTGAAACTAATGATTGATATAGAATGATGACGAGAGGATGAAGTAATATGTCATTAGATATCATTAAATTTTTGGCTTCAATTGTTTTTGCTGCAGTCGTGCTTTGGAAGATTTTACCCGGACGTGGAGTTTCTCAGATTACTGTAGATGATTTAAAAAAGCTATTAGAGGATGATGAATCTGTCCAACTTATTGATGTTCGCTCACCCGCAAAATATAGACAATTCCATATATACGGTTTCGAAAACATTCCTCTTAAAGAAATTCGCAAACAGGCAAAGTCTTTATCCAAAGATAAACAGACAGTCCTCATATGTCAAACAGGAACTAAAGGAAATGAAGCGTGCAAACGTTTGAAAAGAAGAGGTTTTACCAATTTGGCGAATGTTAGAGGCGGCTTAAGTACTTGGGATCCTATTCATATAGATCGTACGTAATACGAGTAGAAGCTCTTCTAAAAAAGTAATAAATTAAAGAAAATAAATGAATCGTTGAAAAGGTGACACTCATACGTTCTGCGAATTAACGACCGCAGAAAGAGAGCCATTTCAACGATTTTTTTGTCCTTTCATTTTTGCTTCTCTTCATGTTTTGTCGATATTCTTCCACGAAGAATTTTTCCAATTTTCTTCCCTAATACTTTTTACACCCATTCAGATTTTAAAATTAGTTCCGAAAACAAAAATAATTCTTTCTTTTTTATATACTTTTGGTATAATATAAAACAAACATAAAAAAAGAAAAAAGAAGATAAACAAACACACTTGTTAAAAACAATGAATCTATTAAAAAATAGTTGAGGAGTGATTAAAGATTGGTTCAAAATCTATGGGATCACAATGAATATAGAAAACAAGGTTTGGAAAAATTAGTTTATCGATCGAATTTATTAGGGGCGGACCGCTCGGTTTGTAATTGGGGCGGTGGAAATACTTCAATGAAAACAATAGAGAAAGACTTTAAAGGTGACGACATTGAAGTAATGTGGATCAAAGGAAGCGGATCTGACCTTGCAACAATGAATGCAAGTAATTTTACAGGTCTTCGTTTAGAGGATATTAAACCATTGATACATCGTGAAGTTATGTCAGATGAGGATATGACGGCATACTTACAACATTGTATGATTGATTCGAACCATCCGAAGTCTTCAATTGAAACCTTGCTCCATGCTTTTTTACCATATAAGCATGTGGATCATACTCACCCAGATGCGATTATAAGTATTTGTTGTGCTACAAATGGAAAAGAAGTTGCCAATGAAATATATGGGGATCGTTATGTATGGGTTCCGTATATCCGACCTGGATTTAAACTTTCGAAAATGATTGCTGAGGCAGTAAAAAGTAATCCGAAGGCTGAATTAGTGTTGATGGAAAAACATGGTCTAGTAACTTGGGGCAAGACTTCGAAAGAATCGTACGACAAAACGATAGAAGTTATTAATGAAGCTGAAAATTATATTAAAAAACGAGTAAATGAAAAGACATTATTTGGAGGAAAAAGATATAATTTATTAACTTCAGAAGAAAGAAAAAGTATTTTGACGCAAATTCTTCCCAAAATCCGTGGACTAGTTTCCGAAGATGAAAGAGCAATCCTTTATGTTAATGATGAAAAAAATGTAACTGAATTCGTTAATAGTCACGATGCTGAGTCTCTTTCACAAGTTGGAGCGGCTTGTCCAGATCATTTAGTACATACGAAAAGAACTCCGTTGTTTGTAGATTGGGAAGTTGACGCAGAAAATATAGAAGAACTCCAAATTAAATTAAAAGAAGGAATTAAAGATTATCGGAAAGAATACAAAAAGTATTTTGATAGAAACAGACATGAAGGAGATAAATTAATTAACGCTTCACCACGTGTTATTTTGATTCCAGGAATTGGGATGGTGACGACTGGTAAAAGTCGTCAAATGGCTGAAAATAGTGCGGGGCTTTACAAGCGTGCAATTGAAGTCATGCGTGGTTCAACAACACTAGGAACGTTTACGTCATTATCAGAAAATGAATCATATAATATTGAATATTGGCCACTAGAACTTTATAAGTTAACTTTGGCTCCACCAGAAGCAGAGTTTTCCAGAAAAGTAGCTTTTATAACAGGAGGCGCGGGAGGAATAGGGAGTGCATGTGCAAATCTTTTTGCTGAACAAGGTGCACATGTCGTAATTGCCGATTTAAAAGAAGAAGGTGCTAAAGAAGTAGCAGCTGAACTTAATTCGAAGTATGGCGAACATACATGTCTCCCTTTAAAAATGGATGTGACAAAAGAGAATGAAGTTAAAAAAGCATTTGAAGAAACGATCTTTTATTTTGGTGGAGTTGATATTGTCGTTAATAATGCTGGGCTTGCTACATCAAGTCCATTGGAAGAAACATCTCTAGATGAATGGAAATTAAATATCGATGTTTTAACAACCGGTTATTTTCTTGTAGCACGTGAAGGGTTTAAAGTGATGAAAAGTCAGGAACTAGGCGGAAGTCAAGTATTTATTGGGTCTAAAAACTCCATATATGCAGGTAAAAACGCCTCAGCTTATAGTACTGCAAAAGCGGCAGAAGTTCATTTAGCAAGATGTATTGCAGCAGAAGGTGGAGAATATGGTATTCGTGTTAATTCTGTACTTCCTGATGCAGTTTTACAAGGATCCGCCATATGGGATTCCAACTGGAGAAAAGAACGGGCAAGTGCATATGGTATTAAGCCAGACGAATTAGAAGATCACTATAAAAAAAGAACTACTTTACTAGTAAATATATATCCGAAAGATATTGCTGAAGCAGTAGCTTTTTTCGCATCAACAAAATCAAGTAAAAGCACCGGGAATATGTTAGCTGTAGACGGAGGAGTTCCTGCAGCATTTACGAGATAATAAAAAATGGAAGTGATTTAAATGTTAGTAGCTGAGAGACATGAAAAAATAATAAATACAGTTATCGAAAAAGGAAGTATTCGAGTCACAGAACTAAGTAAAATGTTTAATCTTACAGAAGAAACGATTAGGCGAGACTTAGAAAAGTTAGAAAAAGAGGGTAAATTAATGCGTTCCCATGGAGGGGCAGTTGCGCTTCAGGAAGGAAAGGGCGATACACCTTACTTTAAGCGAGAAACTTTAAATATTGCTGAAAAAGAAAAAATTGCAACTACCGCTCTTTCATTTATAAATGAAGGTGATAGTATTTTGCTAGATGCTAGCTCAACCTCTTGGTTTTTAGCAAAACAATTACCGAATATACCGTTAAATGTCATAACAAATTCCATTCGTGTAGCAATGGAGCTAGTAGAAAAAAGGAATATTCATGTAATAGGTACAGGAGGTAATTTCTCACAAACGTCTTTATCATTCATTGGTCCACTAACGATTCAAGCATTAGATAATTACCATGCGGATAAAGCTTTTATTTCATGTCAAGCATTAGATAAATCTTGGGGAATAAGCGATGCAAATGATATGCAAGCAATGGTGAAAAAGAAAATGTTGGATACGGCCGATATTAATTATTTATTGCTTGATCATAGTAAAATTGGTAAGAAAGCAACATCGTTTGTAGCTAATTTTACAAACATTCATTACATTATCACGGATGATTCAGCTGACGAAGAGTATTTAAAAGAACTGGAGGATAGTGGAATCAAAGTGTTCATTTAATTCAATAAAGAGGCTTTGCCAATGGTACTGATCAATTCATTTTGGCCAATTGGTAAGAAAGCAACATAAACTAATCAATATGGACAAATCATAGCGACTAAAACTAACTAATATAAAACACTTTATTTACGAAATAATTGGGTAGAGCAAAATTCAAATGATTAGTGGGATGCAGTTTGCAAATCCTCCAAAAGTTTAATTAAGAGAAAAAATATCACCTAATAACACTTTATATGTTATTTTTGGTGGTCAAATGATGTTGTCTGGCTGTTGATGAAAATGTAAACGCTTTAAGCAGAAAAGGTATGTGAGCAGGTAAAATTTGTTTCAGTCATCATTAACTGATCAAGGAATAGCTTATTTTAGTTGAGATTGGCGGGACTTTAAAAAAATAAAATTATTAGATTCTTCCAAAAATTATAAAAACATAGTTGCAATTCTTTAGAACATTGATATAATCAAAAAAAGACAGATTAATACAGAAAAGAACAGAAAAATAAAAGTAAACAGACTTAAAATGTCTTAAGGTAGGTGTAGATATGGGAAAACAACTTCTAGAAATGAAAGGGGTTTCAAAGAGTTTTCCGGGAGTAAAGGCCTTATCGAATGTACATTTAGATCTAAATTTTGGTGAAGTACTAGCTTTAGTCGGGGAAAATGGCGCAGGAAAATCAACCCTTATGAAAATTTTAACGGGAATTTACAAAGAAGATGAAGGAGAAGTTATTTATGAGGGAAATCAAATTTCCCCTGAAGATACAAAACAAGCTCAAGAGTTAGGAATTAGTATTATTCATCAGGAACTAAATTTAATGCGAGACCTTACCGTTGCACAAAATATTTTTATCGGGAGAGAACCTCGAACGGGCTTTAACTTTTTTCTGAAAGAAAAGGAATTGAATAAGAAAGCGTCCAAATTATTTGAGCAATTAAATATTGATCTTGATCCAGAAACAAAAATTGCTGACTTGACGGTGGCTAAACAGCAAATGGTTGAAATAGCGAAAGCTTTATCATTTGATGCAAAAATATTAGTAATGGATGAACCGACAGCTGCACTTACAGAAACGGAAATAGAAACGTTATTTAAAATTATTAATCAGTTAAGAAAAAATGGGGTAGGAATTATTTACATCTCGCATCGAATGGAAGAATTAAAACTTATCTCTGATCGCATTACCGTTCTACGTGATGGGCAGTATATTGCTACACTACAAACGAAAGATACAGAAATGAGTCAAGTAATTTCATTAATGGTTGGAAGAGAATTATATATGGAATCGAAGAAAAGGGTAGTGAGTAACGACCGTGTGAATAGATTAGAAGTTAAGAATCTAACGAACCATTATGTAAAAGACGTTAGTTTTGAATTGAAAAAAGGGGAAATTCTTGGATTTGCCGGGTTAGTCGGAGCGGGAAGGACCGAAGTTGCAAGAGCTATCTTTGGAGCGGATTCAATCCAGCAAGGAAAAATTTTCATTGATGGTAAAAAGGTTAATATTAAGCAGCCGAATGATGCTGTTCATGCTGGAATCGGATATTTATCAGAAGATCGAAAACAATTTGGACTTATGGTAAATATGAGTGTCATTCAAAATATTATGATTTCATCATTAAAAAGTCATATTAATGGTCCCTTTGTAAAGGATTATGAACTTCGTGAAATTTCGGAGGAATATAAGGAAAAATTAGATATCCGAACACCTAGTATTTATCAAAGGGTAAATAATCTTTCAGGCGGAAACCAACAAAAGGTAGTTATTGCGAAATGGCTAGTTAGGGACAGTGACATTTTAATTTTTGATGAACCTACTAGAGGGATTGATGTTGGTGCAAAAGGTGAGATTTATGAGTTACTAGATCAATTAGTATCAGAAGGTAAATCTATTATAATGATTTCTTCGGAGTTACCAGAAATATTACGAATGAGTCATCGAGTCATTGTAATGTGTGAAGGTAGAATTACTGGAGAGTTACGAAGTGAAGAAGCTACACAGGAAAAAATAATGGATTATGCAACACGAGTATCGGTGTGAGTACGGATTAGGGGGGATGAATAATGGCAACCAATGAGGAGAATACAGAAACGAAAACTAAACTAGTTGGAGGAGGAGCTTTACAGCAATTATTAGCTTTTGCTAGTCTTATCATTTTAATAATCTTCTTTTCTATTGCTTCGAGTAATTTTTTGCAATGGTCTAATATATCAGGAATTTTACTTTCTACTACTGTAATTGGAGTTTTAGCCTTAGGCACAACGTTAGTCATTATTACAGGTGGAATTGATTTATCTATTGGAACTGGCATCACATTATGTTCCGTTATGACAGGTGTTTTTCTCGTTTACATGGATCTACCAATTATAATTGGGGTTTTGGGAGGTATTTTAACAGGAGCACTTATTGGATTAATTTCGGGATTTTCGGTATCGATTTTAAGAATTCCTCCCTTCATTGCGACACTCGCGATGATGATGATTGCCAAAGGGTTAGCTCTTGTCATTTCAGGAGCCTCTCCAATTTATTTTAATGATGTGTCGGGCTTCGATAAAATTGCTCTTGGTTCAATTATACCAGGATTACCAATTCCAAATGGAATACTCATCTTTTTTCTTATGGTACTTATCGGGGGAGTTTTACTTTCCAAAACAATTGTAGGGCGGTATACATTCGCTATTGGTAGTAATGAAGAAGCGACGAGATTATCTGGTATTAATGTAAATCGATGGAAAATGATTATATATACGATTGCTGGTTCATTCACTGGAATTGCTGGAGTACTAATGGCTTCCCGTTTAAACTCTGCACAACCGGCGCTAGGAATGGGATATGAACTAGAAGCGATTGCTGCGGTTGTCATTGGTGGAACATCTTTAAGCGGTGGTAGGGGTTCTATCGTTGGAACGATGATAGGAGCTTTAATTATGAGTGTTTTAACAAACGGACTTCGTATATTATCTATTCCACAAGAGTGGCAAACAGTAGTTATTGGTATCGTAATTATTATTGCAGTGTATATTGATGTACTAAGAAGAGGTAAAGATGCCTAAATGATTATTTTAGCCCAAAATGGGTTTTAAAATAAATAAAAATAAAGGGGAGTTAAGCGATGAGAAAGTATTTGATTACGTTGCTCACAGTACTTTTTGCAATTTTAGTTTTAAGTGCATGTGCAGGAGATGCTGATTCAGATGCAGGTACAGACGACGGCGCTGATACAGAGACTGAAACAGATACTTCAACTGAAGAAGCTACAGAAGAAGGAAGCGATGGAGACAAGCCTTATATTGCACTAGTATCTAAAGGGTTCCAGCACCAATTTTGGCAATCAGTAAAAGAAGGTGCTGAACAAGCTGCAGAAGAACTTGATGTAGAAATTACATTTGAAGGACCGGAAGATGAGTCACAAGTTGATAAACAGATGGAGAT
>Ga0079226_10000934_pt1 | contig 21852 bp, 18 predicted proteins | sample Poulit2014_FD_76345 | JGI IMG/M metagenome (GOLD analysis project Ga0079226, IMG submission 76345) | Agricultural soil microbial communities from Georgia to study Nitrogen management - Poultry litter 2014 | ecosystem: Environmental > Terrestrial > Soil > Agricultural land | place: USA: Georgia... | reverse complement strand
GCGCCGATGGCGCCGACTGGATCGCCAATGTCGTCGCCGAACGCTGCCCAACAGCCGTGCGAGCAGCGGACCCGTTTCATGTGGTCTCCTGGGCAACCGAGTCGCTGGATGAGGTACGTCGTGAAGCGTGGAATGATGCCTGGAAACTGGCCCGCTCCGAGCCCAAACGCGGACGTGGTCGACCACCAAAGGATGCGCCACCCCGGCCAGCATCGGAGAAGGCCAAAGCGCTGAAAGGTGCTCGGTATGCGTTACGGAAAAACCCGGACAATCTCAGTGACAACCAGCAGACCAAACTTGCCTGGATCGCCAAAACCGACCCCAGACTGCATCGCGCCTACCTGTGGAAAGAAGCACTCCGGGAGATCTTCCAAATGAACCTGGCCGATGCCACCGACGCGTTAGAACGCTGGATTAGCTGGGCCAGGCGATGCCGGACCCCAGCCTTTGTGGAGCTGCAACGCCGGATCGTCAAACACCGTGACCGGATCCTGGCCTCGATCGAACACGGACTCCATAATGGCAGGATCGAATCGATGAACACGAAAATCCGACTGATCATTCGAATGGCGTTCGGATTCAAACACCCCCAAGCGCTGATCAGTCTGGCCATGCTCAGCCTGGGAGGTCACCGGCCCACGTTACCGGGCCGGACTTAACCCACGGAAGAGTCACAAGGGCCAAAAATCGCTAAACTATTAGTATGAACGATTCATCCAGCACCGGACCACGATCATTTTTTCGCGGTCTGCGGGAACCATCCATAACTACACGCATATGCAGTGAAATCATACGTTTTATCGATGCTGAACAGTTGCAGCCTGGTGACCGGCTCCCTTCTGAGAGGGATCTTGCATCTCAGTTGGGCGTGAGTCGACCTTCCGTGCGCGAGGCGAATCGCATTCTTCAGAGCGAAGGTCGGGTTAATATCGTACATGGTAGGGGCGTATTCGTTACCGACTCACAACAAGCGGCAGAAGAATTGCGGCGGTCCTTAATTGAGTTTCAACACACCACGGACGAATTATTTGCAATGCGAGAAGTACTCGAAGTGCCAGCAGCGCGCTGGGCGGCCGAATTGCAAAGTGAAAGAGGGCTTGCTGAAGTTCAAAAAGCTCACGATCTACTTTCTGAAACCTCCTACTCTGACCCCCCGAACTTCGACCAGTTGTTAGAGCTGGACATGAACTTTCACCTTGCCATCGTGCGAGCTTCGGGTAACCGATTTCTTACACAAACTCAAGGTGTTTTGAATGAGATTCTGATGACCGGTATGCTCTCTACTCTTCGAATTCCCGGCCGACTAGATCAGTCACGTGAAGAGCACCGAGCTATCCTTGATGCATTGCTCAGCGGGGATGGCGAAGCTGCCGCCCAGGCAACAAAACAACACATTCACAATGCCCAGCACGCACTTCTGGAGAAGAACATACGGAAATGAAAAACTGTGGTGGAATTAGTTCGAGCTAATAGTTAAGCGGGTTCATTGTAAAGACGAGTGTTACTCGGGCATGGGTTTCGACAGCGCCGAATAGTGTTCTGGTGATTGTGCATCACGCTTCTGAAGTTCAAGCTGGTGCTGCCCTCGTGTACGACGTTGCTGTTGATGGTCTATGTCCGGCGGTTACTGGTATCACTTTACTGGTGTCAATAGGGGGACACCCGGTATTGAAGGGAGAGTCGTGCCTTTGCAATGGAGTGGTCAGTACTAACCCTGCTATCCAGTTTCAGCCACTATAAAAGAAAACCCATAAACAAGCCGTCATCGCGCTGGCCCGCCGGCGCTTAGATACCATGTATGCCATGCTGCGCGATGGCACCTTTTACGACGATCCGACAGCCCCGAAACCGGCAGAATATTTCTCCGAAGCTGCTTGACAAGCTTCATAGAGGCACCCCCCAGTGAATATTTGCAATACTGGAGGCCACTCATGGTGCCTCTCAAAGCCACTGACTGATGTGATCTGCGGGTCTCGTCCGAAAACCAGTCGATGAGGACATTCAAAGCCATCCGAGGTTATAGGCTCTCAACTATCCGTAGATGAAGCTCACAGCGCGTTCACCCATGCCAAAGTTGATGATCTGCTCCGCCGCGTGCAACTCCACTATCCCACTGCGGTCTGTGCCGGTTAGACATGATCAAAAGAGCATGGCCTCACCGCGATATCATCGCACAGTTAGCCACCTGTTCAATTCATCGATCGGCAACTCAACGTGGTCTTTCAGGGCTTCACCGGATCCGGGAAGCCCTATCTGGGTTCGGCACTAGCCAAACTCCCGCCGCATTTACACAACAGAGCGTCTTGATGGAAGGGCATCCCCCATCTCCCGCTGGCTGACCCCAGCCTTCATGCATAGTGCGCTTCGTATACCTCGAAACCAAGCTTTGCTAACCGGTTTTCCCCACCACACCTCACAATGCAGCAGTTGACATCGGCTAGGAGTTAAACCGGCTCTTCTAGAGGACTCTCACCTCCAAGTAACTACCCAGCCGGGCAGGAACCGGTAGCATCCAACTTCCCAGATACCCAGCAGCTCGCTATAAGGGCTTGATGACGAGTAGGAGGTCTCCGCCTTGGACTTGGGTGACGTCGGTGAGCAGGGTTCGCTCAACGGTTCCGGCCACTGGTGTGGTGATACCGGCTTCCATCTTCATTGCTTCAATGGTGGCGATGTTTTGTCCTGCCTCTACAGTGTCGCCTTCGGCGACAGTGAGGCTGACAGCTCCGGCGAAGGGCGCTGCGACCTGGTTGGGGTCGTTGGGGTCAGCACGTTCGGCTGAGACGGTGGTGACCTCCACGGCCTGATCGCGGACCATGACTTGTCGCGGCTGGCCATTGAGCGTGCACATCACGGTGCGTAGACCCTTTTCGTCGGGTCCGGAGATGGTCTGTAGGGTCACCAACAGCCGCACGCCCTTACCCAGAGAGATCACATGCTCCAGGTTGGTCGTCATCCCGTAGAGGAAGTCTCGGGTATGCAGCACCTGCAGGTCGCCGTAAGCCTGCTTGGCGGCCTGGTAGTCGTGGGTGGGGCCGGGGAACAGTAGCCGGTTCAGTGCTGTGCGGCGGGTTGGCGAGTCGGCCTTGAGGGCTTCGGTGTCCTCGTCGGAGAATTCCTTGATGGCCGGTTTGACATGGCGCCCTTCCAAAGCTTTGCTACGGAAGGGCTCCGGCCAGCCTCCCGGGGGGTCGCCTAGCTGGCCGGCGAGGAACCCGATCACCGAATCGGGCAGGTCGTATTCCCCGGGGTTTTGCTCGAATTCCGCTGGGTCTGCGTCCATACCCACCAGCTGCAGAGCCAGGTCACCGATGACTTTTGAGGAGGGGGTGACTTTGATCAGTCGGCCCAGCATCTTATCGACAGCAGTGTACATGTCTTCGATCTGTTCGAACCGCTGTCCCAGGCCTAAGACGATGGCCTGCTGGCGCAGGTTGGAAAGCTGACCGCCGGGGATCTCGTGGCGATAGACCCGACCAGTGGGGCTGGGCAATCCGGACTCGAACGGGGCATAGATCCCACGCACAGCCTCCCAATAGGGCTCCATGGAGGAGACTGCATCCAGGCTCAGACCGGTGTCTCGTCTGGTACCCTCCAACGCTGCCACCAGGGCCGATGCCGGCGGCTGGGAGGTGGTCGAGGCCATTGAGGAGGTCGCTACATCTACTGCATCGACCCCAGCTTCGGCGGCTGCCAGCAGGGTGGCCAGCTGACCTCCTGCGGTGTCGTGAGTGTGTAGGTGCACCGGTGTATCGAAGCGCTCCCGCAGTGCGGTGACCAGGGTTTTGGCTGCTGCAGGGCGTAGCAGTCCTGCCATGTCCTTGATCGCCAGGATGTGGGCACCAGAATCCACCATCCGCTGCGCCAGGCCCAAGTAGTAATCCAAGGTGTAGAGATCCTCGGCAGGGTCAGCAAGGTTGCCGGTGTAGCACAGGGTCGCTTCAGCCACTGCGGTGGAGGTGGCTCGTACAGCCTCAATGGCAGGAATGATCTGGTCCACGTCGTTGAGCGCATCGAAGATCCGGAAGATGTCCACCCCGGTGGACGCAGCTTCGGCAACGAAGGCTTCGGTGACTTTCAACGGATATGGGGTGTAACCCACCGTGTTGCGACCACGCAGCAGCATCTGCAAAGGAATATTAGGCATTTCGGCGCGCAGCAGCGCCAGTCGTTCCCATGGATCCTCCTGCAGAAACCGTAAACAGACATCGTAGGTGGCCCCGCCCCAGACCTCTGCAGAAAATAGCCCGGGCATCACGTGAGCCACCGCCGGGGCGGCCGCCAACAGATCACGGGTACGCACCCGAGTCGCCAAGAGCGATTGGTGAGCATCCCTGAAAGTGGTGTCAGTGACCGCCAGTGCGTCTTGGGAACGTAGCGCAGCAGCGAACGCTTCCGGGCCCTGTTCCAACAGCAGGTCCCGCCACCCTGCCGGTTTGGGTTGGTCAGATGGCCCGTCAAAGGGACTGCGGTCAGGTTCAGAGCGTTTATCCCCGGGGAAAGCCGGCAGCTTATCGCGTGGGTCTAGCCCCTCCACCCGTGGCCCATAGGGCTGGTTGACCGTCACATCAGCCAAGTACTGCAGTGCCTTGGAACCCCGATCCTGGGAACGGTTAACCTGGGTCAGTTCCGGGTGAGTATCGATGAAGTCAGTGGCCATATCTCCGGTTAAAAACTCCTCAGAGTCCAACACATTCATCAGAAAAGGGAGATTGGTGGCCACCCCACGGATCCGGAACTCTGCCAAAGCGCGTCGGGTGCGATGGACCGCAGTGTGGTAATCATGACCACGGCAGGTCAGCTTCACAAGCATCGAATCGAAGTGCGGAGAGATTTCAGCGCCAGTGTACAACGTCCCGCCATCAAGGCGAATCCCGGAACCGCCAGCCGAACGATACGCCCTCACAGTTCCCACATCCGGCCGGAAACCATTAGCCGGGTCCTCGGTAGTGATCCGACATTGAATCGCCGCGCCCCGGACCCGAAGTTGATCCTGGCCTATGCCCAGGTCCTGCAGACTCTCTCCTGCTGCGATACGCATCTGAGCGGCCACCAGATCCATATCGGTGATCTCTTCAGTCACCGTGTGTTCCACCTGAATACGCGGATTCATCTCGATAAAAACATGCTGGCCCTCCCGCTCACCAGCGGTTTCCAGCAAGAACTCCACGGTTCCGGCGTTACGATAACTCATCGCCTTCGCAAAGGCCACCGCATCGGTATGCAGAGCATCTCGGATGTCTGCATCCAGATTCGGAGCCGGAGCGATTTCTACCACTTTCTGATGGCGGCGCTGCAACGAACAGTCACGTTCGAACAGGTGCACCACCTCGCCGGTGCCATCAGCTAACACCTGAACCTCAATATGGCGAGGGCGTACCACCGCCTGCTCCAAGAACACCGTGGGATTGCCGAAGGCCATCTCAGCCTCCTTCATCGCCTCATCTAACGCGCCCGGAAGATCCTCCGCCGTCTGGACCCGGCGCATCCCCCGCCCACCGCCACCAGCCACCGCTTTAACGAAGATCGGGAACCCGATGTTCTCCGCCTGTGTCACCAGCTCCTGCGCATCAGTAGAGGGCTCCGAGGAATTCAACACCGGCACCCCGGCCTTCCGGGCGGCACGCAGCGCACGGACCTTATCCCCAGTGGACTCCAACACATCCGCACCCGGTCCGATGAAAACGATACCGGCCTGCTGCGCTGCACGCGCCAACTCAGGATTCTCAGACAAAAACCCATAACCCGGATAGATCGCATCCGCTCCGGCATCAACGGCAACCCGGATAATCTCATCAATATCCAGATAAGCCTGTACCGGGTGGCCCTCCTGGCCAATCCGGTATGCCTCATCAGCTTTCTGCCGGTGCAGGGAATTACGGTCCTCATGCGCATAGACCCCCACCGTAGAAGCACCAAGCTCAAACGCAGCACGCATAGCGCGAATCGCGATCTCACCACGATTAGCAACAAGAATCTTTGCAAACATCAATTAGAACCTTTCAGACTTTCGCACACTTGGGCTGCTGCGTGTTTTGGAGAGCTGCATTAGTGTTCTTTTTTACACTGCCAAGGGGATGCGGACGGTAGCTATAGTGGATTTCGTTAGGTATGAATGTAAGTTAGCTCTCCGACAAGTTTTATTCCTGGCTGGGTAGCGATGAAGTCGCGCTGGAGCAGTTCAGGAATCATCGCGGGAGTCGTTGACATATCTTTGTCACACAGATTCGATGTCGAGCAGGCTGGGCAACATCACGGCGAGGCCACCCAATACAACGATGAAAAAAGTGGAGATAGCACCCAAAGCTGCAGGGCGGCCACCGATGCGGATTAAGGATGGCAGATGGACGCTGAGCCCCAAGGCGAACATGGCAGTGGAAAGTAAAATCATCTGAACGCTCTGGAGAGTCTCAGCGACCGGATCGGGGATGATGCCGAGGCTGCTGATAACCACACACCCGATGAAGCCGAGGACGAATAGTGGTACCAACGGAGGCCGCTTCCCACCGTGCAACGGCCCAGAATGCTCAATCGCTTGGGGCCGACGTCGTTCGGCCCAGGCAATTCCAGCCAACACTGGGGCGAGCATCAGTACCCTTGCGAGTTTGACCGTCACTGCGATCGATAAGGCCCCACCCCCGATGATGCCCCCGGCGGCGATTACCTGGGCGACCTCGTGGGTCGATAGCCCGATCCACACCCCTGCCTGCTCCGCAGAGAGCCCGAAGATACCGGACAGTGCAGGCATCAACAAAATCATGGTGGTGCCATATACCACCACCATCCCAAGGGCGGTGGCGACCTCGTCTTCATCAGAGTCGGTCACTGAGTCCGTTGCGGCAACCGCAGCAGCTCCGCAAATTGAGAATCCTGAAGCCATGAGCAGTCGTTGGCTGCGTGATATTTTTAACCACCTACCCGTCACCATAGTGATCCAAAAGGTCAGTCCGACTGCCGCGATGATCGAAACGATTACCCACGGACCCAGTCCTAAGACAACACCCAGTGGGATCTGCAACCCCAGTAAAACGATACCTAGTCGCAAGATCGGCTTCTGGGCTGTCTTCGTTCCCGTATTTAACACTGCAGGATACGGTGCCACGTTTCGCCAGAGAATGCCCAGGATGATGGCGACGACCAACCCACTAATTGTAGGGATGGGGTGGGCGATAAGTATGCTAACTACGCCCATAGTCGTGCAAACGAGCACTCCAGGCAAATGCCGTGTAAAGGTTTTCTCTTTCTTAATGGTGGGCATGAGACCAGTATCGCTCCCTCCCGAACAAGCCGGTAGTACGAGAATTACCATGATGCCATATCATAGTGATATGGCACATGACTCGACGTTGATGGACTGGCTCCATATCCCCGCACTCCGCCTTCTGGTCGCACTCTCCGAGGCCCAATCTCTAAGTGCAGCTGGGCGGCTTATCGACATGGCACAACCCAACGCTTCGCGCACCATTGCCCTAATGGAGCGTCGAATAGGGGTTCGGATCATCGAGCGGTCTCAGCGCGGCTCGACACTTACTCAGGATGGACGCCTAATGGCTTCGTGGGCCCAGGAGGCACTCGACTCTCTGGAGCGGTTCACATTGGCCTCGCAGGCACTGGTCGGCAGCGGCGAAGCGATGGTCAGTGTTGGCGCTTCCCAGACGGTGGCCGAATACCTAGCACCGCTGTGGATCAGTCGGCTACGAAGCACACATCCTCGCATTACTGTGGTACTGCACATGCATAACTCCGAGCAAGTAGTGCATGGCGTCACAAATGGAACATTCGATATCGGCTTCATCGAGTCGCCGAATATTCCCCGTCATCTAAACCTAGCTAACATCCTGGAAGACCAATTAAAGGTCGTTGTATCCCCCGAGCACGATTGGGCCAGATTCACAGAGCTAGGCACGATAATTACCCTTAATGAGTTGGCAGCGACACCATTGGTAGTACGCGAGTCGGGTTCAGGCACCCGCGCCCTACTCGATGAAGTTCTCAGCCATCACAAACGCGCCCATCCGATCTCCGAGCTCAACAGTACGTCGGCCATCATTCGTGCAGCACGGGAGGGTATCGGACCAGCGGTGCTTAGCAGTCTCGCCGCAGAGGAAGAAATCAAATCCGGTCGTTTGATATCGGTGCCGTTGGCAAGCAAGCCGCTGAGGCGTATCCTGCGGGCAGCATGGTCAGGCCCTTCCCAGCTAACCGGACCAGCAGCACACATCCTTGAGACCGCCTTGAGAGTCAAGGGTACGAGCAACCCGAGGGTCTGATTCACAGCATAGGACTACTGCCGCGTTTATCGGATCGGAGCATGGATGTAGTAGGGGCGATGTTAGGCATCTTTTTTAAATTTACTTGTTTCATAAAACTATGTCAGGAATGACTTAGAAACTCCGCCAATAGGGGCTGTTGTTAGGGTTTTCGAGCGGGTGTTGCACGTCGCATTGGATGACCTTGGGTAGTCGCGCTGCCTGACGACAGGCTTTTTTCCTCGGGATATGCCGGATGAGACCTTGACCTTCTTCATTGGCGGCGTCAGGCTGACGATAGCCCCTTGATCTTAGATTCCTGGAAAATCTAGGACTGAGATCTTAAAGAACGAACGACCCGGTGCCAGTTTCGAAGCCGCACCAGGTCGTTCTCACGCGAAAACGAGTCGCGCTGTGCTCACCGTAAGCCACGATCCTGCCGTTGTCGAATCTCAACTACTCTCCGGCGAGCTTTCGTGTCCCCGCTGTGGTGGGGTACTGACGCCGTGGAGCTATGGCAGCAGGCGAATCATCCGGTATGGGACCCCGGCAGAGAACCAGCGGGTCACGCCACGCAGGGCCCGATGCCGCGATTGCGCAACCACCCAGATCTTGTTGCCGGTACAGTTAGCGGCCCGGCGGGCCGATGAGACTTCCGTGATTGCCCAGGCGGTGGAGCTGAACGTGGCGTCAGGGTGGGGTCACCGGAAAATCGCTGAAAAACTGGGTCGGCCGTTGTCCACGGTGCGCGACTGGATCCGTGACTTCAGGGCCAATGCGCCAGCAATCGCCACCGACTTCGCGACCCGAGTGCATCGAGCCACAGCTACGGCTCTGGGATTTTGGCCAGCTCCGGGCCCCACAGTGGCCGCCGATGCGTTGGCGATGCTGATTGCCCACGCTCAGGTCTTGGCCCACCATCACCAACCCGCGTCTTCCAAAACTTCCGATGTCTCAACCGTAGTCATAGTGACGTGGCACCAAGCAGCATTATTGGCGATGGGGCCGTCGTTGTTCAGCCGGGTCGGCTGGCCCAAAGCAGTGCAACACCAGCCCGCCCTGCCGCCGGACGGGTAACTGGGCAAAAGTGGTAGTCACGTGTCATATGCGCAGCTGCGCACCATGACACGGCCTGAAATGTGACCCTATGAAAGGAACATCCTCGATGACCACCACTGCAACCGCCCACCAACCTGAGGAACCCAAGCACAAATCCGAGGCTTCGCCTGCTTCGGTGTTTTCTGCGATGCCTGCTCAGGCGGCGCCGCGAGCCACGACCCCGTTGATGCGTCAACAGCACCGCGATACGATTGCTCTGTTTCGATACCAGGTAGTGCGAGGTGCGGCAGATCCGTCGTTGACTACCCGGCAGCGTGGGCCGATGGTCCGCGCCCTGGCGAAAGCGGAGCACCCGTGGCCATTTGGTGGCACCCGGAGGTTTTCCCGCGAGACGCTAGATCGGTGGATTAAAGCATGGCAGGCTGATGGGTTCGAAGGGCTGAAACCCCATGAACGCACCGCCTCCCCGGTCACGGATCCCACCGTATTGACCCTGGCAGTGTCGTTGAAACGCGAACGACCCCACCGCACGGCAGCCCAAATCAAACGCATCACCACCGAAACCCTGGGTGCGGCCCCCTCGGAATCCACCCTGCTACGCCACTTCCGCGCTAACAACATCGCCAACGGTAACCGCCCCGTGGCGACTGGCCGGTTTGAAGCTGATCACGCCAACGAGATCTGGGTCGGCGACGCCCTGCACGGCCCCAAAACCGGTGGCCGCAAAACCTATCTGTTCGCGTTTATAGATGATCAGTCTCGTATGGTCACCGCAGGCCGGTGGGCGTATGCCGAAGACGCCATCCGCCTATCAGCCGTCCTCCGGCCCGCAGTCCAAACACACGGGATTCCTGGGATAGCATACCTGGACAACGGCGCCGCCATGGCTGACAAGTCGCTGGCCCGCACGTGTGCGAAACTGGGTATCCGGTTAGTGCACCCGGCACCCTACCGGCCCCAAGGCCGCGGAAAGATTGAGCGGTTCTTCAACACGGTGACCAGCCAGTTCTTAGGCGAAATCACCGTGACTGATACGCCGATGCTACCTGGTGCTGATCCAGAGTCTGGTTCCCAGATCAGCACTTTAGAAGAGTTGAATACGTTGTTCACTGCGTGGGTAAACATGGTGTATCACCACACGGTGCATTCCACCACCAGGCAAACACCGCTGGCTCGGTGGGAAGCTTCCTGGCAGCATCGGACCCCAGTGCGCAAACCGCTAGAAGAAATCCGGCAGGCGTTTTTGTGGTCCGATACTCGCAAGGTGACCAAGACCGGGACGGTGTCGTTGCATTCCAACACTTACGAAGTCGACCCGCTGCTCGCCGGCACCACAGTGGAATTAGTCTATGATCCCTTTGATTTGGATGCAGAGATCACGGTGAACAATCACCAAGGTAACCCCGCCGGCACTGCCACGCCGTTGGAGATTCATCGCCACGTGCATGCCAAGGTCACCAACGCCGTAAAAGATCAGGACCCGGCCACCACCGGGATCAACTATTTTGATCTGGTGGCCACCCGGCACCGCGACTCGTTGACGGCCGCCCCGATCAGCTTCGCCGAGCTCCAATATCAGAACAACGATCAGGAGTCCCGATGAGTGCCATCACCACGTTAGAAAGCTATTTTGGGTTCACCCGGCTACCGTTTGGCCGTAACATCCCACCCCCAAGCGTTGGCTCGGCATCCAGAGCATCGTGAAGCGATCGCCCGGATTGGCTGGTGTATTGACCAGCGCCGTATCGGAGTGATCGCCGGTGAAGTCGGTGCCGGCAAAACCGTGGCCGCCCGGGCGGCCCTGGCTGGGCTGGAACCCGCTCGGCATCAGATCATCTATATCCCTGATCCCACCATCGGCATCCGTGGGATCCGTTCCGCGATCGTGACTGCATTAGGGACCACACCGGCGTTCTTCTCTGGAGCCTTGGTAGCCCAAGCCGCGTCGTTGTTGGCGGGAGAGCTGGATGACCGTTCCAGGCTGCCGGTGATTGTCATCGATGAAGCCCACCTGTTGACCAACGAGGATTTGGAAGCCCTGCGAATGCTCAGCAATGTTTCCATGGATACAGAGTCGCATTTCGCGTTGCTGCTGATCGGTCAGCCTACGCTGCGGCGCCGACTGAAGCTCGCGGTCATGGCAGCCCTGGATCAACGCATCGGCACCCGCTACACGTTAACCGGCATGAGTCTGGAAGACACCAACGACTACATCAGGGGCCACCTGAGCTTCGCTGGCCGGGCTGACCCGTTATTTTCCGACGATACCATCACGACCATTCATCAAGCCTCCCGAGGCTACCCGCGCACCGTCAATAATCTGGCCCTGGCGTCGTTGATGGCAGCACGTTCGACCCAGAGCCCGATGGTGGATCAAACCGCCGCAGAATCCGCAGTCACCGAATTCAGTGAATAACCCGCGTCACCGCTGACGATCACCGCGTCATGGTGACCACGAACGCCCTGCCAATATCGTCTTGGCAGGGCGTTTACATACCCCGGCCATCGCCACCCGAGGTGACGGCCCCATCGTCAAATAATGCGACGGTCAACAGCGGGTCGATTGTCCCAACGGTGGGTGACCCAGGCTTGGCAGATCAGGCGTCGGATGATGATGACCGAGTTGGCTAAGGCGATGAATGCGTCGTTGACGCGAGCTCGGCGTTCGGTGCAGATCAGGAGTTTTTTGAAGCCGCGGGTGTGCCAGGCGTTCGTGCGTTCCACTACTCAGCGGTCGCCGGTTTGCAACGGTTCGCCCTTGGTGCTGATCTGCCAATCACAACCCAGTTCGGTCAGCAGTCCACGGGTTTTCGTCGAGTCGTAGCCGGCGTCGAGGTGTACCGTGATCTGGTCTGGTAAGTGGAATCCAAACCGCGATAATTTCTCCAACGTGGGCTGCAGCAGCGGTGAATCGTTGCGGTTGGCTGGGGCCGCCACACAGCCGACGGGGATACCGTTATCATCGGTCATCACGGAGCGTTTGGTGCCTTGTTTGCCGCGGTCTACCGGGGATTTCCCTGCGACTTCACTACCACAGGGCGCTTTGAAGATGCATCCATCGACGCACAGATTTTCGAAATCTAGGCCTTCGATTCGGTCGTAGGCTTCCAGACAGATCTGCTCCAAATGTTCGAAGATTCCTGCAGCGATCCACTCGTCGCGACGGCGTCGGATCGTGGTCGCTGAGCAGGTGTTGTCGCTGATCTTTTCGTAGGCGGCACCCAGCACCAGTACCTGGATGAGTTTGTCGAAAATCACCCGGTCGGCGACACGGGGCCGATGACAGCCCAACGGAGATGATCCACGACTGGTGGGATCAGCGCTTCAAATTGGTCCCACAAGGGGTCCATGATGAATAATGGAACGGCAGGCATAGGGACTCCTGTTAAACATGAATTCTGAACAAATCCATTTTTTACAGGCCCTATGCCTGCCCTGAGTTTAAAGACACTTAATGACGCCTTGATCAGCACCTATTGGCGGATTTTCTTAGAAATGCTTTGGAAAATTTAGTTCGAAGTCTTGATGAGATCAACCCGGACCACGTTTTTGAAACTAATGGTCTGATGGAACGTCCCACCCCCGTGAACGCACAAAAATGTTTTAAGGGCTCGGATCTTTCCGCTTTGGTACCAGTGCGGTATTCCAAGCATAATTGCTGACTCACTTCAATACGAGCACTCATCGCGGCAACATCCTTCTTCATCTTCTCAAAACAGAGTTTCGAGCTCACGCTTCGTGATGCACGACATGGTCGTAAAGATCACGGCGAATCCGAAGACCGCCGCGAGCATGAAAGATCACATGGATGTCGATTGCTCGCCACTGCTGACTGAGGGACAATCCCTCGAAGAGGCAGGTGAACAATTAATCGAGATGGTCGAGCGAACCATCAACGGTCGCGCCACAGCTGCGGAGTCACTCGGTCACCGTGAGTTCACCATCACCAAGCTGTATCGCAGCGCCTAACGGCCAGCACGCCAGTCCCTACATCACGCGACTCGGCCCCGGTATTCATAGAGAGAGTACCGGGGCCGAGTCGCGTGCTGTTGTTGAGCGTCTCTGGGAACGACGGCGCACTGGTCTTGATCGGTGACGATCCGCTTGGTTGTTCTACTGTTCAGCGACTGACAGGGCAACCACGGGTGCTCACTACGCAGACTGTACCGTCACCCACGTGTTATTAACGATCGGGCTGACCCACGCCGGGGCCGAATCACCGAGGTCAGCGGTGGCTAGCGCTACCTACAGGCAGCGGCTCTTGCAAGATCGCCAAAGAGTTGGGAAGGTCGGCTTCGACCGCGCGCCGCTTGTTATGCAGAGCACTACCTGCTCACGCTCGGTGCCTCGGGGACCAAGCGGCTCAGCACGCATTCCGGTTAGTTCCCGACCTGCTGGTCCGTCCCAAACCCGGCCGACCATTTGGGCCTGGACATTGAACATTCTGACGGTAGGCAGCGCTGAAGACTTCCGCCCGGAATGCAAGGGCCTGTGTATGTGTCACCTTGACCACCATACACCGGCCCTCGGCAATCTCTCGTCGGCTATCGCGTCAATCTCAGCTAATCGTTGACCTGGACGTCCATCTCATCGCCAGACACAGCCTTTATGTCCTGCGGCCGGATTGCCCATGTGCAGAGCACGGTAACCACGCAGGTGGCGATTACGTAACTCAGCGCCATCGACAATCCACCCAGACCGAGGAGCCAGGTCAAGATCATTGGGGTCAATCCACCGGCCACGATTCCGGACATCTGATAGACGATCGAAATCCCGCTGTATCGGGTGGATGGCGGGAACAACTCGGCGTAGAAAGCGGCCTGAGGCCCATACATCATGGGATGGATAACGCCCAGCACCACCACGAGGGTTATTGTCAGGACTAGCCAGGAGCCGGTCTGAATTGCTGCGAAAGCCGGGAACACAGAGAGTGCCAGCAGGATGGCGCCGGCAGCATAGACCCCGCGGCGGGGCAGCGAGTCAGACACGCGACCCCAGAACAGGATAAAGACCCCCAGTACGACTGCCGTGATCATCAGGGAAATCAACATTTCCGTATTCGAGAATCCTACGATCCCTGTGGTGAAGGAGATCAAGAAGACGGCCCACAGGTTGTAGGACACGCCTTCGGCATACCGGGTCCCCATGCCCAAGAGCAGGTGTCGGAAGGACAGCCGGTCCTTAAAAGTTCTTTTAAAGGGACCGCCTGTTCGAGATCGTCTACACTGGCGCGGGCGGCACGGAAGGCGGGGGTCTCGGCGATCCTGGACCGCAGGTACAAGCCCACGATCACCAAGAGAATACTGGCAAAGAAAGCAATTCTCCAACCCCAAGATAGGAAAGCCTCGTCATCCATTACAAAGTTCAGCAGCGTGAATGCCCCCGTGCCAAGCAGCAGACCGAAGGCAATACCTATCTGGGGAAAGCTGCCAAAGAATCCACGACGGTTCTTGGGCGCGTACTCCACACTGAGCAGCACGGCACCGCCCCATTCGCCACCTATGGCGACGCCCTGGGCGATTCGGAGGATGACCAGCATGACCGGCGCCCAGAATCCGATCTGATCATACGTGGGGATCGCACCGATGAGGAAGGTGGCGATGCCCATGATGTACATGGTGGTGATTAGGGTCTTCTTACGTCCGATCCGGTCCCCAAGGTGACCGAAGATCACCCCTCCGAGAGGCCTCGCAACGAACCCAATGGCGAATGTGGCGTATGCGAGGATCGTCGCGACCAGCGGGTCATCGCTGGGGAAGTACAGCTTGTCGAAGACCAACCCTGCAGCCGTCCCATAGAGGAAGAAGTCGTACCATTCGATGGAGGTACCGATGGCTGAGGATGAGACGGCTGTCCGGACTTCCTTGCGGGTGACTTGATGTTCAACCGTGGATGGCGCAGACGCACTTGCGTGAGCCGTGCGACCAGGTTGTGATGAACTCTTGTCGTGTTGGTTGTCATTCATGGCATCTGTTCCTAGATCGACGCTCCCGTAGGAGCAGGTTGACGATGGATCGTTCCGGTTCGTTAGATTCAGGCGATTCGTTCAATGAGTTGAGCCCAGAGGACATCATCAATGTCCACATGGTCGTCAGGTTGGATGGCACTGACGGTCCTGCGGCGAGAGCCCGGTACCCGTCCCCCCGCAGTCTCGGTGCGTTCAGCCAGATCGGCCAACCGTCGAGCGCCAGCCGACGCATCGCCTGTGCCGTCGGTGATAGCCGGGTCCAGCGCGAGGACCAGGTGCGCGATCCGCTGCGGACGCCCAGACTGTTCCGCGTCGAAGAAATCGGGGACGTCGGCCGAGAGCAGGGGCCCGATGATCCCACCTGTGAGCGCTTCCACCATGAAGGCCAGAGCGAATCCCTTCGCCCCGCCCAAAGGTGAGAGCATCCCTGACAGGCCGGCCACCGGATCAGTGGTCGGATTGCCAGTCGAGTCCAGCGCCCAGCCATCGGCCAGCGGGATGCCGGACTGGGCGTGTTCCGCGATTTTCCCCCGGGCCACCGTGGAAAGCGCCAGGTCGATGATCGCGGGACCATGTTCCAGGGGGAATCCGGCAGCGATCGGCGACGTAGAAAGCAGTTTCTGCGTGCCACCCCAAGGTGGCAATACCGCCGGGCCATTTGAGAAGACCAAACTGACCAGACCCCTCTGTGCCAGGTCTCCGGCGTAGACGCCCAAGGCTCCGCAGTGGCCCGAGTTCGCCACAGCCACGGCCGCAATACCGAACCGCCCCGCACGCTCTGCGGCCTGATTTGCGGCCTCGTGAAGTTGCCAGTGGCCGAGGCCTCCGTGACCGTTAAGCGTCAGCAGGGGGCCGGTGTCCGTGACGGTATCCAACTGGGCGTCCGCTGGATGTCCCCCGGCTGCTATCCTGTCTAGGTACACGGGAAGGCGCAGCAACCCGTGCGACCCCAGACCCCAGACCTCCGCGATGGTTAGCACCCTCGCAGTGGCCTTTGACCGTTCGGACGTGAGCCCGGCCTGCGTCAGCAATGCGGTGGCGAGGTCGTGCACCTCTGAGACTGTGACTCTCATGAGCTCGTCCCTTCCCCGGGAGTCATCGCTCCCGGCCGGTAGTGGGTCCCTACGGCGAACCGGGCATCAGCGCCGTCCAGCACTCGATCAATGTCCTCGCACAGCATGCGGACGATCCGGGCCTGCGATTGATGCGTGATGCCGGCGATGTGCGGAGTAAGGACCACGGAGTCCAGGGCAGCCAACGGGTCCGGTTGCGCGGGTGGTTCCTGGGATCGCACATCAAGACCGGCACCGAGGATGCTCCGTTCCTTCAACGCGCTGGCCAGAGCCTTTTCGTCCACGACTTCTCCGCGACCCGAGTTCACCAGGATCGCAGTCGGCTTCATCAAGGCCAGCAGCTCAGCCCCGACGATCCCCTGGGTGTCTGTCGTCGAGGGCAGGTGCACACTGAGCACATCCGCCTGCCGGGCGACCTCCTCGATGTCAGTCAGGCGGATGCCGAGTTCACGGACCTCCGGATGGTCAGCCGGCACGAACGGATCGTAAGCCACCACTTCCATGCCGAGGTAACCTGCCAGGCGGGCGGTAGCCCGGGCCGTCATGCCCGCAGAGAGCAAGCCCCAAGTCCCGCCGGCCAATTCACTGCCTGGGCTACGGTTCCATCCGCCAGCGCGGGTGTCTGCGTCCAATCCCCGGATGTTTCGAGCCACGCTTAAGGCCAAGGCGAGCGTGTGTTCCGCCACACTGGTAGCGTTGGCGCCCAACGCCGCTACCACCACCACGCCGCGTTCGTCTGCGGCGTCGATGTCGATGTTGTCCAATCCGACGCCAGCCCGAGCCACTACCTTCAGCTGCGGAGCTGCGTCCAACAGTTCTGCGGTTACCTTAGTTCTGTTCCGGACCACGAGGGCTTTCGCTCTGGCCACCCGGTCGGCCAGATAGCGAGAGTCGGACCAGGCTTTCGGGTCTCGGACTACGGATCGTCGTAAGGCAAGGTCCTCGAGCGCCGTGCCCCAAACGTCTTCCACCACGACGACCTCCGCCGTGCTTACCTCATTCACCGGTTTCCCCCTCAAGGTAGACGCGCGCTACTGCAACGACATCGTTACCTCCGTAGCCCTGGGAGGAAGCGGCCTTGAGCTGTTCCAGTGCGGCCCGTGAGATCGGAGCATCCAGACCCCGGGCCTGCGCGGCTTCCAGCGCCAGGCTTACATCCTTGGCAGCTAGGTCCACGCTGAACCGGGTACTCCAGTCCCCCTCGATGAGCCAGGGGAGGCGGACATCGGACTGGAACGAAACCGCACCGGTATCCTGGAGCGCCTCGGAGAACAAACCGTCATCAATCCCAGCTCGGCGGGCCAGGGCGAGGCCTTCGGAAAGGGTCGCGACGTTAGTCATCCCGATCATGTTGGATACGAGTTTGAAGGTAGTCGCCCCCTCGACGTCGTCGAAGTAGTAGGTCTTCTCACCCATCTGGCCAAACACCGCAGCCAATTCGTTGATAGCTGTCGCCTCACCACCTACGAACAACGGAATCTGTCCGTTCTCCGCGTGCCCGGGGGTCTTGCCCAGCGCGCAGGACACGAAACGTACCCCGTGCTCGGCACAACTGGCCCCTGCAGCGCGCGCCGCCTGCGGATCGATAGTCGAAATATCCATGACGATCGAACCCTCCGGCAACAACTCTGCGGCCTGCGCCACCGTCCGGGCGACTAGGGCTGGCGTCGGTAGGCTGGTGATCACCACGTCTGCGTCAGACACGCCCTCTTCCATGGACTCCGATCGCGCCGTGCCGGCGGCCACGCAACGGTGCATGGCCGAATCGTCCAGGTCAAAAACCGTGACGTTAAAGCCGCCCTGTGTCAATCGCCGAGCGACCGCGCCACCCATGTTTCCTACACCGATACTGGTAATTCTCATGTTAATTAATCCCCTTTGCTAAGACTGTTCGCTGACCAAATGCACGATCCATTCGTGGTAATCGGGCTAGGCCGAGAGTGTAGTGGCGACGTAGCAGATGTCCTGGAACTCTTCGAGGCCGATGTCAGCCCCCTCGCGTCCAATGCCGGACTGCTTAACGCCACCCATAGGAGCGAAGCTGACCGTGGGCAGTGGTTCGTTGACTCCCAGCACCCCAACCTCCAGGCGTTCAGCGGCCGTCCACGTTCGACTCAGGTCCTGGGTGTAAACGTACCCGGCGAGCCCCATATGGGTGTCATTGGCCAGTGCATAGATGTCTTCCTGGTCGGTAAAGGGATAGATGGCTGCGATGGGACCGAAGATCTCTTCCTGAGAGATTGTTGACTCGGCCGGGATGTCCGTTAAGACCACCGGGGCAAAGTAGGCTCCCACTCCCGGCACGGTCACCGGACGATTGAGCATCCGGGCACCCCCTGACAACGCCTCGTCGAGCAGTGATTGCAAGTCCCGCACCCGGTTCTCATCGATGCACGGTCCGAGGTCCGGCGTAGGCTCTGCCAGACCGTCGCCGACCGTCATGCTAGAGACTCGCTCGGCGAACTTGGTGCTAAACTCCTCCATCACGGACTCGTGAACGAAGAACCGGTTGGCACCGATGCAGGACTGGCCAGTATTGCGGAACTTGGCAAGCATGGCACCCTCAACGGCGGCGTCCACGTCAGCGTCCTCGAAGACGATGAACGGAGCATCACCGCCGAGCTCCAGCAACGGTCGGGTGATGTTCGCCGCCGCAAGTTTCATGATCTGAGCTCCCACGCCGGTGGAGCCGGTGAAGCTGACCACCCGCACCCGTTCGTCCGTCACCACGGCGTCCGTAATCTCAGCTGCCGGGCCGTGGACGAGATTGATAACCCCGGCAGGGATGCCCGCGTCCGTAAGGCACCGGAACATCTCGGTTACGGCTAGGGGCGCCTTATCGGAGACCCTAGCGACAACCGTGCATCCTGCAGCTAGGGCCGGAGCTAGTTTGCGCGCCTGGATGGAACACGGAAAGTTCCACGGTGTCAACGTCGCCACGACTCCTGCAGGGCGGCTGATAGACAGGTGACGCCGATGAGGAGCTTCCTGCTGATACACAGCACCGTGTGGGCGGCGCACCTCCTCAGCGAACCACCGGAAATACTCAACGGAACTCAGAACCTCACCCACGGCCTCCAGGCGCCTCTTGCCTGCCTCTCGGGCCAGCAGAGTTCCAATCTCGTCAGCCCGCGACGCTAACAGATCGGCCGCTGCATGGAGCAGGTCACCGCGCTCCCGCGCCGGCCGCCCGCCCCACGCCGATTGGGACTCGTGAGCGGCCGTCACGGCTTCCAACGCACAGGCCCGGTCACCGTAGCCGACCTCCCCCACTACGGTCCCGTCCGCTGGGTTGTAGACCTGGTGTCGGCGCGAGGGATCGACCCACCGGCCATTGATAAGGTTGGTTGCCATAAGCACTCCTGCTTCCTTCAAATAATCCTGTCTTTTCATCAAACCAGTGGCCTGACCTCTGGCCAACATATTATGACTTTGCTCACATGTCAAGACTCTCGGGTCTCATCTGAAAATATGGAAAGAGGACTAGATAGCACTGCGGAGCCTCGGTAGAGACCGTTAAAAGAACCTTCTATCACCACGCGCATCTGGGACGAAATCATCCGTGTCATCGACGACAATGGGCTATCTCCAGGCGCCCGACTTCCCTCCGAGCGACGGTTGGCCGTGGATCTGTCGGTCAGTCGCCCCTCGACTCGAGAGGCTATCCGCGTGCCGCAGAGTGAAGGCCGCCTGATCGTGGAACATGCTCGTGGAGTGTTCGTTGCTGAGCCGGAATCCGCAGTCGAGCTCCGTCGTTCGGTACTGGAGTCTAAACACAGCACCGAGGAGCTATTCGCGATGCGCGAGGCGCTGGAGGTTCCAGCAGCACGATGGGCCGCAGAGGTTCAAAATCTGAAGGCGCTGAGTAAGGTCAAGCAAGCTCTGGAGCTACTGAACAAAGCGTCTCAAACTACGCCGCCGGATTTCTCTGAGTTGCAGCGGCTGGACATGGAATTTCACTTGGCGATTGTACGGGCCTCCGGCAATCGTTTCCTAACCCAGACTCAGGGGGTCCTCAATGACATCCTGGCGGAGGGCCTGCAAGCCTCCCTTGACGCCCCCGGGCGACTAGAGCAGTCCCGCGACGAGCACAGGGCGATTCTCTATGCCCTGTTCGCTGCGGACGGTCTCGCTGCAGCCGAGGCCGCCAAGCGTCACGTCCATGCCGCCCGGGACACCGCAATTGGACTCAAAGCTGACGAACTCGGCCAGACCTCCTCGGGGGCCTCTGCCCCCTTATGAAACCGTCAGAGAATACCAGCCACGTTCTGCCATCATAGTGGTGACAGCCACTAGTCGGAGGGTAATCTTCTTCCAAGATTCCTAACAGCGGTTCTCATAATCCGAGAATGGCCCGAACCGGCCTTTTGTAGGAACCACTTTCGGTATTGGCCACCTGGTCAAGTCCGCAAACTCCACCACCTCCCCAAAGCCGCTTGACGAAACTTTAAACAAGCTTATCCATTGGGGCTGGGTATACGGCTTTATGGGCAACCGTATTACTGTATAGCTGTACTAGCAGCGCATCCCGCTTGTAGTTTACTGGCGTGCTACACCATCCTCGAGAAGACCATTCTCGATGTACTTGATAACAAGGTCTCCCATTGATGGACTACTGCTAACCGCATGGAGGTGCAATTCGCAGTGGAGGTCTTGCGGCAATTCAAAAGTGGCCTTTTTGGGCGCTATTGACTCTTCCGTGGGTGCTGTGGGGTCATAGAAACGCGGAGACGCCATTCACTGTATAGGTTTGTAAGCGCCAAAACCACGAACTCAAATACGTAAGTGAACGGCGTGCAACAACTCACTTGGAACGTAGCCTGCTCGGTGTCGAGCAGACCACCATTATCGAAGATATTGACTACGATCCCACCGCTGATCAGGTGGTCGCGCATGTGCGGCCCACCAAGAAACTCAAACCCCGATGCGGGGTCTGCCATGCCCGATGCACTGGCTACGACCACGGCGAAGGCCGCCGCCGATGGCGGGCCCTAGACCTGGGTTCCGTGGCCGTCTTTTCGGAAGCCGACGCACCCCGTCTCCAATGCCCGACACACGGTGTGGTCGTCGGCAAATTACCATGGGCCCGGCATACAACAGGTCATACCCGGTTCTTTGATCAACAAGTCGCCTGGTTAGCCACCCAATGTCCCAAAGCCGCCGTGACCGTGTTGATGCGGGTGGCCTGGCGAACGGTCGGCTCCATCATCGACCGATTCTGGGCCGACACTGAAGCCACCATGGATTTATTTGCCAACCTGCGCCGGATCGGCATCGACGAGATCAGCTATAAGAAGGGCCACAAGTATCTAACCATGGTGGTCTGTCATGACACCGGCCGCCTGGTCTGGGTCGGGGAAGGCAAAACCAAAGCCACCCTGCACAACTTCTTCGACGCACTGGAAGCCTCCGGGCACGGCCGGTGTTCTCAGATCACGCACGTCAGCGCCGATGGCGCCGACTGGATCGCCAATGTCGTCGCCGAACGCTGCCCAACAGCCGT
>Ga0079226_10000933_pt1 | contig 21878 bp, 22 predicted proteins | sample Poulit2014_FD_76345 | JGI IMG/M metagenome (GOLD analysis project Ga0079226, IMG submission 76345) | Agricultural soil microbial communities from Georgia to study Nitrogen management - Poultry litter 2014 | ecosystem: Environmental > Terrestrial > Soil > Agricultural land | place: USA: Georgia... | reverse complement strand
TTTTTTTATGACGAAAAATTTTATATTAAGTCCATATTATTGTGTTAAAAAAATGAAATTATCTTGATCACGAATACAATCATAGAAATTTACCATTAAATTTACACATATATCTTTACATAATCCTAATATCCTAATATTTGTGAAAATTCATTTGACTTCTATTGATAATTAAATACGCAAGAGTACAGTAAAATAAATCTATATAAATTGTAATGTATAAAAATAGTCATTCGTCAAAAAATAACGATAAACACAAATTGGAGGTAATGGAAGTGAAAAAGAAAAATCTAATTGTCATGTTTATCATTATTATCATGGCAACACCTTTAGTACACCTTCCGAATCAACAAGATACACATGCATTTAGTGGACAAGTGATTCAGCAAGGTGCATTCGGTGATGATGTAATTGAATTGCAAGCTCGATTAAAACATATTGGATTCTATACTGGTGATATTGATGGAGTATTCGGTTGGCGAACGTATTGGGCCTTACGAAATTTCCAATATGAATTTGGCTTGCCAATCGATGGAATGGCAGGTGCAAAGACTAAAGAGATGTTAGAAAAATCGACGAAATATGATGCACAAAAAGTTCGAAATGAAATGTACGGGATCAAAGAAACACCACCTGCTAACAATGCTAAACAACAAGCCGAACAGCCAAAACAGCAACAAGCCGGACAACAAGGTGAAGCAACAACACCAACGGCAACAACAAAAGTAAACGTACCGCAGGGTTTTTCTCAAAATGACATAAATTTAATGGCGAATGCTGTATACGGTGAAGCACGTGGTGAACCATATGAAGGTCAAGTTGCCGTTGCCGCAGTCATTTTAAACCGGGTAAACAGTTCGACTTTTCCAAATACAATTTCAGGGGTTATTTTTGAACCGAGAGCATTTACCGCTGTTGCTGATGGGCAGATTTGGTTAACACCAAACGAAACAGCAAAAGAAGCAGTGTTAGATGCGATAAATGGTTGGGACCCATCTGGTAATGCAACGTACTATTTTAATCCAGATACGGCTACCTCAGGGTGGATTTGGACTCGACCACAAATAAAACAAATAGGTAAACATATTTTTTGTAAATAAGAGAGGATAGGTGTATATGTTACGCACGATTACGATTGCTTTTTTAACGGTAGGTTTAATTGGAACTGTATATTGGGGTTATAAAGAGCACGAAGAAAAAAACGCTTTACTCATTCATGCTGAAAATAGTTATCAACGGTCTTTCCATGAACTTTCTTACCACATGGATTTGCTCCATGATCAAATTGGTACATCGCTTGCGATGAACTCTGGAGAAAAACTATCTCCGCAATTCGTAGAAATATGGCGAATTACATCAGAAGCTTTGACAAATGTCAGTCAGTTACCTTTATCATTAATTCCAGTTCATAAAACAGAGGAATTTCTTTCCGATATAGGTAGCTTTACTTATCGAACAGCCATTCGAAATTTAGATGATGATCCATTAAACGACGATGAGTTAGACACGTTACATGAGCTTTATGATCAAGCAGGTAATTTAAAAAATGAATTAAGACAAATGCAACATGATGTACTTAAAAATAATTTACGTTGGATGGATGTTGAGTTAGCTTTAGCTACTCAGGAAGAACCAATGGATTCAACAATTATTGATGGATTTAACTCTGTAGAAGATCACGTCGATCAATATACAAACGAACGTGAAGGGACGTCATTTCTGCAAACTGTCGATAACAAAAATGATTATCAATCCGTAACGGGTAAACGAAAATCTGAAAAAGAAATTCGCAAGTTTAGTAAAGATTTATTTACAATTGATGATGAAATTAATATAACGGTCAATAAGAGCGGTGAGGGGGCAGATGTGCCAATGTACTCTGTTTTCTATGAAGATGGAAAACGTGTTTATATGGATATTACGGAACAAGGGGCTCACCCGATAAATATTTTAGTTGAAAGGGAAATAGAAGAAGCAAAATTGTCTTTAAATGACGGATTAATTGAAGCCGAAAATTATCTGAAAGAATTCGGATATGAAAATATGGAAGTATTACAAAGCCAACAATTTGAGCAAATTGGCGTATACACATTTCTGAATATTGAAGATGACGTTCGAATATATCCTGATTCAATTGCGGTTAAGGTTGCTTTAGATAATGGGGATATTATGGGTCTAAATGCAAAGGATTATATATTGAATCATCACGACCGGGATATCGAAAAGCCGAAAATAACGAGTGAAGAAGCTCGTGATGAAGTAAATCAAAATGTTAAAATTCACGACGAACATTTATCTCTTATTGAAAATGATTTGAATGAAGAAGTGTTAACGTATGAATTTTTAGGAGAAATGAACGATGAAACCTACCGAATATTCATTAATGCACAATCTGGTAACGAAGAAAAGATTGAAAAGTTAACAAATACGGAGATGAATTTTGATATTCAATTGTAAATAGCTTTATCTAGTTGTATAATTATGCCATAATAATGAACAGTACAGACTAAGTAAACGTTACTATAATCGAATGAATAGTAATAATCTTAAAATAGAAGCAAGAAATAAGTCTTGTCGTGGTTATATTTATGCCATTGGTCGGTAGGATTACAATAACTGAGGGGGAGGATGCAAGGTGAAAGTGGGGACTTCACTTACGATAAGAATGCGAGGTAGTTTCAATGAAACTGAGCAAATCGCATACCGCTCAAAAATAATTGATCTAAATGAAAAGGAATTAATTATCGATTATCCTGTCAATATAGATGAATATTTAGAATTGCCCATTACGGCTAATTGTGTAGTGGGAATTGAATACGTTACTAACGGAAATGTGTATACATTTTTGGCCAAAGTAATTCGGATTATCAATTCCCCTGTCACGGCGTTCGCCATCGGTATCCCTAAGAATGATCATATTAAAAAAATCCAACGTCGTGAATATGTTAGAATAAATACAGATGTAAACGTAGCAGTTCATAATATATCAAGTACGTTTCAACCATTTATTACTGTGACACGCGATATAAGCGGCGGTGGTGTAGCAATTATTATCCCCCGCAACATTATATTAGTTGAAGGTGAAATGGTTCAGCTATACCTTGTATTAAAGTCGACGTATAGCGATTTTGAATATGTGACAACAAAAGGCGAAATAATTCGTACAACAATTGAAAATCATGTCCGGACTACCTCCCTAAAATTCCATTTTTATAATGAAAATGATCGACAAAAGATTATTAAGTATTGTTTTGAAATACAACGCGAAAAATTAAAAAGACAAATACTCTAATCACACTGGGAAATTGATAATATTATGTACATTAACTTGGCAAATGCCAAGTTTTTTCTTACAATTAAATTAATACATTATGTTCGTATATATGTAACATAATATTGTTAAAAGGATCAATTACATAAGGTAGGGGAAAACGGCATATGAAAGATGATAAACTCATACGAATAGCGATCGATGGCCCTGCAGCAGCTGGTAAAAGCACAGTTGCCAAACGCTTAGCAGAAACTTTATCGTTCGTCTATATCGATACAGGAGCAATGTATCGTGCATTTACATTACATTGTTTACGGAACGATATCTCTTTAACTGATGAAGAGGCGATTATTTCTTTATTATCAGAAACACATATTGCATTAAAACAAATAAATCAAACACAACATGTTTTTTTAAATGATGAAGACGTGACAGAAATCATTCGAAGTAATGACGTATCTAGAAATGTCTCGCACATTGCGAAAATAGGTGCAGTACGAGAGGACATGGCACTAAGGCAACGTCAACTTGCCCAACACGTTAACGTCATTATGGATGGACGTGATATCGGGACAAACGTCATTCCGGATGCGGAAGTTAAAATATATTTGATTGCCTCAGTTGAAGAACGAGCCCAACGACGTTATGACGAAAATATAAAAAAGGGAATTCCAACCGATTTAGATGAATTGAAAACTGAAATAGCAGAAAGGGATAAACGTGATATGGAACGCGAACACTCTCCTTTAAAGCGTGCTGACGACGCCATAGCAATTGATACAACTTCCCTATCGATTGATGAAGTTGTGGCAGAAATTATGACTCATGTAAAGAAAATAAAATCATCGTAAGAAAAAGTGTTGAAATTAATTATAATACTTGACAAATCGCTACAATTGTTAGAAGTTATTAACATATACATTTTCATGCTATAATAGTTATAAGATTATATTTACAATTACAAAATGTTTTTTCAAATAGGTCTTAGGAGTGGTGAATACGTATGGTAGAATCAAATAACGAATTACAGGTAGGAAATATCCTAACAGGGACAGTCGTAAAAATCGATGAAAAACAAGTGTTTGTCGATATCGGCTATAAGTCAGAAGGGATTATTCCGATTAGTGAGCTTTCAAATCTTCATGTAGAAAATGCCGCTGATGTAGTAGAAGACGGTGAAGAATTAGAATTAATCGTTAAAAAAATTGAAGATGAGGAAGTAATTCTTTCAAAGAAAATGGTAGAGGCCGAAAAAGCTTGGGAAGATTTACAAGAAAAGTTAGATAACGACGAAGAGTTTGAAACAGTTGTGAAAGAAATTGTTAAAGGCGGACTAGTCGTCGATGTTGGATTACGTGGATTTATTCCTGCTTCATTAGTAGAAACGTATTACGTGGAAGATTTCTCTGATTACCAAGATAAAACGTTAACCGTTAAAGTCGTTGATTTAGACAAAGAACAAAATAGAGTGATTTTATCCCATCGTGCGGTTGTTGAAGCGGAACAGGAACAAAAGAAACAAGAATTATTACAATCACTTGAAGCGGGTCAAGTTGTCGATGGAACAGTACAACGAATTACTAATTTTGGTGCGTTCGTTGACATCGGTGGTGTTGATGGACTCGTTCATATCTCTGAATTAGCCCATACCCATGTAGCAGAAGTGACGGACGTTCTTTCAGAAGGTCAAGAAATTAAAGTTGAAATTTTATCAGTAGATGAAGAAAATGAACGAATTTCATTATCGTATAAAAATACGTTACCTGGACCTTGGGAAGGTGTCGAAGATCGCATTAAAGAAGGCGACATCGTAGAAGGTACAGTTAAACGAATTGTTGACTTTGGAGCATTCGTTGAAATTGAACCTGGTGTCGAGGGGCTTGTACACATTTCACAAATTGCAAACCGCCATATCGGTACACCAGATGAAGTACTAGATATCGAACAAAAAATTCAAGCAAAAGTATTGAGTGTAAGTGAATCGGAAGAGCGAATCTCTCTAAGTATTAAAGAGGTTGAGGCTGATGAAGAGCAGACTGAGATCGAAACTTACGAGCCTGAAGAGGAATCATCTGGATTTTCAATTAGCGATATGATTGGTGATGAGTTGGATAAATACAAAGAATAATTTAATTTCACTTGATGAAGATATTGTGTGAAAATTATATATGAAGACTGGGGTATAGATCGTTACGTTATAAACTAAGGGTTAGCTTTAGGAAAAAGCGTTTCGCCACTCTTAACCCCAGTTTTTTTGTGTGTGAAAAAAATGATAGAGTGATTTAAGTACTTTATAGATTTTATTAAGTTTAAACTAGTAGTAATTTATTCATACTGTATAACAAGGATGATAAACTATACACTGGATGTGTTACTATGAATGAACCATTTTTATTTTATTGGCCTGGTTGGCTTATTATTATAATTGTCTACTTTTTTATTGATGAGAATAAGGCGAAATATTTTTTTCTTTATACAATGTTTTTAATCATATTGCTAATCGATGTAAACGTATCGATATTTGGTGAAGTGAATATTTCCGCTTCATTTATCGTGCTATTTATTAGTTCATTACTGTATTATGCAACACTATCATTTTCGTATTACGATTTGTTCGTTACGATAACAGTGATTTTTGGATATATGGCATCATTAATTTGGGGTAAAATTGCACCTATTTGGTTTGTTATTCATCCACAATTAATGATACCTCTATTCATCGGAGCAGCGGTTATTATTTTATGCAGAACATTTCAGCATCAAATAGCGACTGTTATGATTAGTTTAACGATAGGTCAATTTTTATTTGGTTTAATTGTTATTAGTTATCGTTTACATGAATATTTAGTAGAGCAATATTTTTTTACTATGTTATTTATTCTTATCCTCTTTTTACTTGTGATACAATTATTCACCTTATTTATTCGATTTTTAAAAATGAAAATTACATTTTAAAATTGATATGATAAGGGATAATTGTACTAATCGTCAATGTTTGTTAAAATATGAAGAGATTTCAATCATTTAATGTAGAAAGGATGTGTCCTTGCATGACGAAAGCTACTGTAGCTATTGTAGGACGTCCTAATGTAGGAAAATCAACGATATTTAACCGTTTAGTTGGGGAACGAATCTCGATTGTTGAAGATACGCCTGGTGTAACACGAGATCGAATATACGCAGAAGCTGAATGGCTTACAACTCAATTCAATCTCATTGATACAGGCGGAATTGAATTATCGGATGAACCATTAATGGCTAAAGTGCGTCATCAAGCAGAAATAGCTATCGATGAAGCCGATGTTATTATTTTTGTCGTTAATGGAGTAGATGGAATAACGTCTACAGATGAAGAAGTAGCCAAATTATTATATAAATCAAAAAAGCCTGTCGTTTTGGCAGTAAATAAAATTGATCATCCAGAACGATTAGATTTAATATATGAATTTTATGCGTTAGGGTTTGATACGCCATATCCCATTTCGGGTACTCATGGAATAGGAATGGGTGATTTACTTGATGAAGTAATTAAACATTTTCCACAAAGAGAAGAAGAAGAAAAAGATGATGAAACGATTTATTTTAGTGTGATTGGTCGACCAAACGTTGGAAAATCCTCACTCGTTAATGCGATTTTAAATGAGGAACGTGTGATTGTCAGTGATAGAGAAGGAACAACCCGTGATGCAATAGATACGTTTATTCATAAAGACGATCAAGATTTTGTCATCATTGATACCGCTGGAATTCGCAAGCGTGGCCGTGTGTACGAATCAACGGAAAAATATAGTGTATTACGTGCCTTAAAGGCAATCGATCGTTCTGATGTTACAGTCATTGTGCTCGACGCTGAAACGGGAATACGAGAACAAGATAAAACGATTGCTGGTTATGCTTATGATGCGGGAAGAGGCATTGTCATTGTTGTAAATAAATGGGACACAATTGATTCCGCCGACATGTCAATGCAAAAATTTGAAGATAGTATACGTGAACAATTTCAGTTTTTAAATTTTGCACCTATCGTATTTTTATCTGCAAAAACGAAAAGACGGCTGCAAAGATTAATTCCTGTGGTAAAACTTGTTAGTGAAAATCATACAAAGCGAATTGCAACGAACGTTTTAAATGATGTCATCATGGATGCTTTAGCAATTCATCCAATTCCAACGATCAAAGGGAAACGATTAAAAGTTTACTATATGACACAAGTTTCTGTAAAACCTCCAAGTTTCGTTGTGTTTGTCAATGAGCCGGAATTAATGCATTTTACATTTAAACGCTTTTTAGAAAATCAAATTCGCCAAGCATTCGGGTTTACGGGAACCCCTATTCAAATATTTGCGCGAAAAAGAAAGTAGAGGAGATAAAATGCGAAAAGTTGCTGTTTTAGGTGCAGGAAGCTGGGGGACTGCCCTTAGTATCGTTTTAGCTGACAATGGCCACGATGTACGCCTTTGGTCATATCGACAAGATCAAGTAGATGAAATAAATCTTACACATACGAATAAACGTTATTTAAATGTCGAATTACCATCTTCTATTAGAGCATATAATGACTTAGAAGCCGCAGTAGAAGATGTGGAGGCAATCGTCATCGTTGTACCTTCTAGTGCCATGCGCGAAGTGATGAAAAACGTAAGTGAACTAGTAACAAATAATATGGTATTAATTCATGCATCAAAAGGAGTCGAACCCGATACACTAAAACGAATATCAGAAGTTATATTGGAGGAAATTCCTACATACGAAAAAAATCGAATGGTTGTATTATCCGGGCCGAGTCACGCAGAGGAAGTGGCACTACGCTCACCAACGACTGTAACAGTTGCAGCAGAAAGTCTAAAGGAAGCACAATTTGTACAAAATTTATTTATGAATGATGATTTTCGGGTGTACACGAGCACTGATGTTGTTGGCGTAGAGTTAGGAGGCGCTTTAAAAAACATTATTGCTTTAGGTGCTGGAATTTCCGATGGGTTACAATTTGGGGATAATGCAAGAGCTGCGTTAATTACTAGAGGACTAGCAGAAATTACTCGCCTCGGTACAGCGATGGGAGCGAATCCCCTAACATTTTTAGGATTGTGTGGTGTGGGAGACTTAATTGTGACATCGACAAGTACCCATAGTAGAAATTGGCGAGCTGGTAACTTACTCGGAAAAGGGAAGGCTCTTGAAGAAATATTAAAAGAAATGGGTATGGTCGTTGAAGGCGTGCGTACGACCAAAGCTGCTTATCAATTAAGTCAAAAATATCATGTTGAAATGCCGATTACAGAAGGGTTATATGATATATTATTTAATAATAAAGAAGCGAAACTCGTCGTTGAACAATTAATGAACCGTGAAAAACGAAAAGAACTTGATAATTTGGGTTCATTTAAATCATAAACAATAAACATCTATTACTTTTCCTGCATATAATAATTTTGATCGATTATTAGGAGGGAAAAGCATCGTGGATGAACAGACAAGAAGATTAATGGAACAAATTGAGCGAAGTTCGAACGTTTCAATGAATGATATCGTACGAATTGCGGAAATAGTACAACATAGTGACTTAACAGATGAATATACTGTAAGACAATTAGTTAGACAATTAGCAAACGTTGCCAATCGGCCAATTTCTGCTGAAAAAGAGGATCAAATTGTCCATTCAATTTTAAATCAAAATATACCGACATCAATCGATGAATTACAGCGTTACTTTAAGTAATAATCAGATCGTATGAAGGTAAATCTATGCTTATGTCAAATCAAGTGGGCGAACGAAGATACGCTATGACTGAAATGAGCATAGAATAACAGCGCAACAGTAATCTCAATTTGAGATGCATAAGGGTATTGTTTAGTCGAATCTAGGGTGTTTACTTAAATGAACACTCTAGATTTTTATTATTCTAAATTAAAAAGATGATAAGAGGAAACTAGGATGCCCTACCGGATTAAGTACATATGATTATGTAAATAATGAAAATGCTATGAAAGTAGCGCAAGAAACTTCCTATGGAAACATTAATATCGCCGGACGATAAGACAACTATATACTAACAAAATGTTGTCTTTACATATATGATTATTCAGGTAGATTAGCATCTTGAACCCTAATTTTGAAAATGAGTTTTGCAATCTAATATATATCTTTTTTTAACTATGCTATAATAGCTAACGAAATATACTTATTCAATAATAGAGGTGAGATAGTTGAGTCCAGCAGAAGTAAAAGAAATTATTTCATTTGTTGGAATAGGCCTCCTTATTTTAGCGATTGCGCTTATTACACTAAGCCGAAAAAAGCTTACAGGAGTTTTTAGCGTTATTGTTTCCCTGTTAGCTTACATTAGCCTAATTGTTGGTGGTTTAATCGTCTTTTTTATTGTAATTACTGGTCCAACGAATTAAGGAGGAATTTTTGTGAAACGTATTATACCGTATAGTATAATGGTAATCGCTTTATTGTTAAGCGGTTGTTTATATCCGAAATCAGAACTATCAAAAAATGAAATACCAAATGAAGAGCAGTTAGCGTTAATTGAAGCGGCTGTCTTGCAATATAAAGAACAATCGAATGGATTAGTACCGATAAAAACAAACCCAAGCGATGTTCCTTTATACGAAAAATATTTAATTGATTTTACAACATTAAAAGAAGCCCAACTAATAAGTGAAATACCAGGAACAGCATATGAAAATGGCGGATTCTATCAATATGTCATTATTACCCCAGAGGATGATCCTCGTGTAAAATTAATTGACTTACGTGTTACAGAGAAAATTCGTGAAGTACACGTGAAATTAGATATATACCGTCAGAAAAACTTATATCCACCATTTGGGGAACAAATAGCTGATGGAATCTATCGTTTGAATTATGAAAAACTAGGCTTTAAAGAGGAACCAACTGTAATTAGTCCTTTTTCACGGCAAAAGTTACCATTATTAATTACGACTGATGGGGATATTATAGTTGATTATCGGGTTGACTTTCAATTAGCGATGGACGAATTCAATCCTGATATAGAAGAAGGAGAAGATATTCGGTTTATTTTAGAAGAAAACTATCCTTTTGTTCCCGCATATTCAGTTGAGTACACGGTTGAAGACAACCATCCAATATTTAAAAATTAATCTTTTTAATAACTACATAGTGTCATTTAATAGGAACCTTTGGAATAAATATATTCTAAAGGTTTTTTTATTTACATTTGTTTGCATATTTTAGTCGGACAACATCATACAATAATAACAGTGTATAAAGTATATAAGAAGAGTCATGCTTTTCTACATACTAAAAAGGAGGGGTTTTATTGAATCGCATTGATATTTTCAAAGACATATCTAAACGAACGAACGGAGATGTTTATCTAGGAATCGTTGGGGCCGTACGTACAGGGAAATCAACCTTTATTAAGCGGTTTATGGAGCTAGTCGTTTTACCAAATATAAAAGAAGAGCACGAACGAATGAGGGCTTTAGATGAATTGCCTCAAAGTGCGGCAGGGAAAACAATTATGACGACAGAACCGAAGTTTGTTCCGAATCAAGCGGTTACAATTGAAATTGAAGAAGGGGTTGAAGTAAATATTCGCTTAGTGGACTGTGTTGGATATGCAGTTGAAGGAGCGAAAGGATTCGAGGATGAAAGTGGTCCTCGTATGGTGCACACACCATGGTATGAAGAGCCAATTCCTTTTCACGATGCAGCCGAAATTGGAACTAGAAAGGTCATTCAGGAGCACTCCACGATAGGGATTGTTGTGACAACAGATGGAACCATTGGGGAAATCCCACGCAGTCATTATGTCGAAGCGGAACAAAAAGTAATTGAGGAACTAAAAGAAGTAGGGAAACCATTTATCGTCATTATTAACTCAGCCCGTCCCACTGATGAAGATACGGAAAGGTTAAGGCAACAATTAAAAGAAAAATATGATGTCCCTATATTAGCAATGAGTGTAGAAACGATGAATGAACACGACGTTCTTAACGTTCTTCGTGAATCGTTATATGAATTTCCAGTATTAGAGGTAAACGTTAATTTACCAAGCTGGGTAATGGTGTTAAAAGATGATCATTGGTTGAAACAAAGTTATGAAGAGGCTATTGAATCGACAGTTAGGAATATAAAAAGATTACGAGATGTTAGTTCAATCATAAATGAGTTTACTGAATATGAATATATTGAAAAAGCGCAAATATCAGCGGTATTAATGGGTGAAGGAATTGCCGAGATTGATTTATTCTCACCACAACAATTGTATGAGCAAGTGTTAAAAGAAATTGTAGGAGAACAAATCACAGGTAAAGACCACTTGTTAGCCTTAATGCAAGAATTTACACATGCTAAAAGAGAATACGATCAAATTGCTGGTGCATTACAAATGGTAAAACAAACGGGATATGGAATCGCTGCACCATCGATCAAAGATATGGAATTAGATGAACCTGAAATTATTAAACAAGGTGCACGTTATGGTGTCCGTCTGAAAGCAGTGGCCCCCTCTATCCATATGGTGAAGGTTGAAGTAGAGTCCGAATTCGCTCCGATTATCGGGACAGAGAAACAAAGCGAAGAATTAGTAAAATATTTAATGCAGGACTTTGAAGAAGATCCTCTCTCTATTTGGAATTCAGATATTTTCGGTCGCTCACTTAGCTCAATCGTCCGGGAAGGTATTCAAGCAAAAATTTCGTTAATGCCAGAAAATGCACGGTACAAATTAAAAGAAACATTAGAGAGAATGATTAACGAAGGAACCGGTGGCCTAATAGCAATTATTTTATAACAGCTGAAATATGCTGTTATTTATTTTTTCTTTTTATCGCAAATAGTTAGATCAGATAATTAAGTTAAATACCTCCTTGAATGATATGAACGATTCGTATAATATAGATGTATGAAGGGCTTAACATAAACTAATTCGACAAATTATCGTCAAAATGGTTAAAATGTATAAAAAGTTGCGAATAAGTATTGAATTTTAATACAAAGTCGGTTAGTATAAGCTTTATCATCAATTATTTTGCTTAAATAAGTATAAAAGCATGGCAATTGGTGAACAAATGTATAAAGCTTAAATTATGCAATGAGCAATTCATTTCACAAACAAAGAGGAGGTGAATGTCATGAACAAAACAGATTTAGTAAATGCAGTAGCAGAAAAAAGTGAACTTTCCAAGAAAGATGCTGCTAAGGCTGTTGATGCAGTTTTTGAAACTGTCATGGATTCACTAAGTGAAGGTGAAAAAGTACAAATTATCGGTTTCGGTAATTTTGAAGTACGTGATCGTGCGGCTCGTAAAGGTCGTAATCCACAAACTGGTGAGGAAATTCAAATCCCAGCAAGTAAAGTTCCAGCATTCAAAGCTGGTAAAGCTCTAAGAGATGCAGTAAGAGGTTAGTCTACATAGAGCTTCATGAAGCTAAAAAAGGGTACATTTTTGTACTTTTTTTTATTTTTCGTGAAATAAAGGCAATTGTGATATAAATGTGACTTACATACATAAATTACCCTTTCAAATAAATTGACAATGATTATAAAATGAGTGATAGTAAATAAGGTGAAAGTAAATTAAGAATAATGAACCAAATGGTCATTGTTCTACATTAAACTATGTTATACTTAAAGGGAATATTTGAATAAAAAAGGCATAGGTGGTTCGACGTGATTGCTTTCAATAATAAAAAGCTAAAAAAAATGATAGAAAATAAGATACATCATCCCTATCTTGAACAATATATAACTAAACCATTTATAGATTTAGATAAAATTGCCACGTTATTAATGATATATGATGAAGTAGCCGTGTCTCAGCATAAGAAATATGAACAGATTGTTTCAGTCATGTTAGTTCAAATTGCTCTTGATACTCACGAACTCGTCACGAATGAATCAGAGTCCTTAACTGATGATCTCGAAAGACAACTTTCCGTATTGGCTGGAGACTTTTATAGCGGGTTATACTACAAGACGTTAGCAGATATCGAAGAGATTGCGTTAGTACGCACTTTAGCCAATGCAATAAAACAAATTAACGAACAGAAAATGATTTTATATCAATATGAAATAAATGATTGGCATCAATTAATGGACGTTATTAAAGCTATTGAATCGATACTGTTTACATGTGTAGGGCGGCTTTATCAAATATCTGACGTACACTTGCAATATATAAGTGAATGTTTGCTCGTCAACCGCTTGTTAAAAGAAATTGAATCAATTGAACGTAATAACTTTAGTTATATACAACAATACAGTAAGCGCAATTTAATCAATCTTTATGAACCATCGATCGTTTATTCGATTGAACGAGAAATAGAATGTCGTCAAGAGAAATTGAATGCCTTAAAAAATGAGCATGCATTTTCTTTCGGACAATTAAACAATATTATATTTGATAAAAAAATGTTATCAGCAGTGGAAGAAGGATAATCGATGGAAGAACAAAATAAATCCGAGAGAGTTCATCATGTCTTTCAAAACATTTCAGAGAAATACGATAAAATGAACTCGATAATCTCTTTTAACCGTCACCGTTCATGGCGTAAAGATGTCATGAAACGAATGAATGTAAAAGAGGGGGAGGAAGCACTTGACGTTTGTACAGGAACAGGCGACTGGGCTTTCTCATTAGCTACAGAAGTTGGTCAAAAAGGTAACGTAATTGGATTAGATTTTAGTGAGAATATGCTTGAGGTAGCGAAAGAGAAATTAGAGAATGAACGACTTAATCATGTTTCATTTGTTCACGGTGATGCAATGGACTTGCCATTTCCCGATAATTCTTTTGATTACGTCACAATTGGTTTTGGTTTACGAAATGTACCTGATTATGAACAAGTACTACGTGAAATGTATCGTGTAGTCAAGCCAGGTGGTTATGCTGTTTGTTTAGAAACATCACAACCTACGTTAATCGGATACAGGCAGTTGTATTATTTCTATTTTCGTTTTATCATGCCTTTATTCGGGAAGCTTTTCGCAAAAAGTTATGATGAATATGCCTGGTTACATGAGTCGGCAAAAGAATTCCCGGATAAACATGAGTTAAAAAAATTATTTTTAAAAGTTGGTTTTAATAAAGTTGACATGAAGAGCTACAGTGGTGGTGTAGCTGCAATGCATTTAGCTACTAAGTAACCTTACCACTTACCAAACGATTAAAATTACATCAGTTGCATAAGTTATTTAGTAAAAAGGTGAACAGAATGAAATTAAGAACACTTTATGATCCGTTAAAAAAAGATCTGCAACAAATAGAGGATGCTTTAACGGAATCGATTGATGCCGAGCATCCTATTTTTCAAAAAAGTTCATTACAATTATTAAAAGCTGGCGGAAAAAGAATCCGTCCGGTTTTTGTTTTATTATCGAGTCAATTCGGCAATGCCGAAGTGAATGACCAAGATATCCAGTCCGTTGCTGTTTCATTAGAGTTAATACATATGGCGACATTAGTGCACGATGATGTCGTAGATGACGCATCGCTTCGTCGTGGACATCCGACGATTAAACATACGTACGATAATCGAATTGCCATGTACACGGGTGATTATATGTTGGCAAGAGCATTAGAAGTAATCACAACAATTGAAAATCCCGAGGTTCATCGTGTATTGTCTAAAACATTAGTCAAGGTCGTAGAAGGTGAAGTTGATCAAATCGAAGATCAATACAATTTAAACCAAACTTTACGTAACTATTTACAACGCATTAAACGGAAAACAGCACTCTTAATTGCGACGAGTTGTAAACTAGGCGCCATCGCCTCGCACGCTTCAAGGGAACATGTCCGTTATTTATATCAATATGGCTATTATGTAGGGATGTCATTTCAAATTATAGACGATATATTAGATATTACAGCTTCGTCTGAACAATTAGGAAAGCCTACAGGAAGTGATTTGCTGCAAGGGAATATAACATTACCTGTACTTTTGGGAATGGAAAATAAATCGTTTGCAAATGAAATGAATGAATTATTTGAACATCCAGCTACAATCGAACAAAGTGATATCGATCATGTATTAAAAACGTTATTACAAACTAATGCGATTGAACGTTCTTATCATTTAAGTAATATGTATTTACAAAAAGCAAATACGGCCTTAAATAAACTTCCCAAAAATAAGGCAAAGCGAACATTACAAATGATTGCTCATATGATAGGGAAACGAAAATTCTAATTAGTATTTTATGAAGAACATTTTCATCATATTCTGTTAGAATCTTTGTTATAATACGTTTAATTGTAATACGAAAGATTATTTGATAAAATCTTATCGACATATTTAATTTAAAATTGATCATTGTATATAGAGGAGAATGCACAAATGGAAAAAACATTTATTATGGTAAAACCAGATGGAGTACAAAGAAATGTAGTTGGTGAAGTAGTCCGCCGCTTTGAACAAAAAGGTTTTAAACTAGTAGGAGCGAAATTAATGCAAGTATCAAATGAGCTTGCTGAGAACCATTACGGTGAACATAAAGAACGCCCTTTCTTCGGAGAGTTAGTTGATTTTATTACATCTGGCCCAGTATTTGCGATGGTTTGGGAAGGTGAAGAAGTAATTACAACAGCAAGAACGATGATTGGTGCGACAAATCCTGCTGAGGCAACTCCTGGTTCAATTCGTGGTGATTTCGGTGTGACAGTAGGTAAAAACATTATTCACGGTTCCGATTCATTAGAAAGTGCGGAGCGCGAAATTAATTTGTTCTTCAAAGAAGACGAACTCGTCGCTTACGATAAACAAGATCACACGTGGATTTACTAATATAAACTAACGGCCTCTGTTTTTAAACGGAGGCTTTATATTATATGTTTATAAGGGGAGCAAGCGAGTGGCAGATTATCAAGCTTTTGTAACGAATGTACATCGATTATTAGATATCGACTTAAGTTTATATAAAGAAGCCCAAATGAAAAGGCGTCTTACATCGTTGCGGAACAAACGAGGATTTAATAATTTTGATACATATTTCAAATCGCTACAAACAGAAAAAGAGTTACGTGAAGAATTTATCGATCGGATGACGATAAATGTTTCAGAGTTTTATAGAAATCCACGACGCTGGGATGTATTGCGTGAAAAAATCTTCCCTAAACTAATTAAAAATAATTCACGAAAAAAGCTTCGAATTTGGAGTGCAGCTTGTTCAACTGGCGAGGAGCCATATAGTTTAGCAATGATGCTCCATGAACATTTTAATGGACTTGATTATTCTATATTAGCAACTGATATTGACGAAAAAGTATTAAATCGAGCGAGAAATGGGATATATAAAGCCCAATCATTGAAAGGTTTACCGATACAAAAGAAATCTACATATTTTACATCTAAAAATGAAAGCTTCTATATTGACGACGCTTTAAAAAGAAATATTACGTTTAAAAAACACAATTTATTAAAAGATCGTTACCCACTGAATATCGATCTGATTGTCTGTCGAAATGTGTTAATTTATTTTACAAATGATGCAAAGGAATACATTTATACTAATTTGGGTAAATCCCTTTCATCAAATGGTATTTTATTCGTCGGTAGTACAGAACAAATTTTCAATCCGAATCAATATAATATGAAGTTATTCGATACGTTTTTTTATGAGAAAAATTAATTAAATGAAAAGAGGTAGTGTTAGATGCGCTATTTAACAGCTGGGGAATCCCATGGTAAAAGCTTAACAACAATTATTGAAGGCGTACCTGCTCGTATGCCGTTATTAAAAGAAGATATCGATGAATCATTATTACGTAGACAAAAAGGGCACGGTCGTGGCCGAAGAATGCAAATTGAAAAAGATTTAGTTGAAATAACGAGCGGGGTTCGTCATGGATATACATTAGGGTCGCCTATCGCTTTACAAGTTACGAATGATGACTTTAAAAGCTGGATAGATATTATGGGAGAGGACCCTTTAGATGAAGGGGCTAAAGTTCGTCGCATCGTATCACGTCCTCGACCAGGTCATGCTGACTTAAACGGTGCATTAAAATATGGTCATCGCGATATGCGTAATGTATTAGAACGCTCAAGTGCTCGTGAAACGACTGCTAGAGTTGCAGCAGGAGCAGTTGCTAAAATTATGTTACGTCAACTTGGAATAGAAGTATCTGGCTACGTAAAAGAAATTGCTGGAATTCAAGCTAAAGAGCGGGCAGAATTAACGATTCAAGAAAGAATGGACATTTCCGAGGCATCACCTGTACGAGTATTAGATCAAGACGTCGAACAACAAATGATGGATGCTATTGACGAAGCAAAAAAAGATGGTGATTCTATCGGTGGTGTTTGTGAAGTGTATGTTGAAGGGATGCCTGCTGGTATTGGCTCTTATGTTCACTATGACCGCAAACTTGATGGTAAATTAGCACAAGCTGTTATGAGCATTAATGCTTTTAAAGGGGTCGAATTTGGTATTGGCTTTGAAGCTGCACGTAGAAACGGTAGTGAGGTTCATGATGAGATATTATGGAATGAAGAAAATGGCTATTACCGTCGTACTAATCGTCTCGGTGGTTTTGAAGGAGGTATGACGACGGGAATGCCGCTCGTTATAAAAGGAGTTATGAAGCCAATTCCTACTTTATATAAACCTTTACAAAGTGTCGATATCGAGACGAAAGAAACGTTTAATGCTAGTATTGAACGCTCAGATTCATGTGCTGTTCCTGCTGCAAGCGTCGTTATGGAGCACGTTGTCGCATTTGAATTAGCAAAGGCTATTACTGAACAGTTTTCGAGCGATCATTTCCCACAATTAAAAGAGGCACTTGATGCATACCGTGAAGAAATCCGAGGATTTTAATATGAAACAACTATCGGTAAAGACATCGACGCATGATTATGAAGTTTACGTCGGTAAATCGTTACGATTTCAATTAAATGAGCTTTTACCAAAAAAATATTCGCGAATTTTAATTGTGACAGATGATATTATCGCACCATTATATTTAGAAGATATCAAAAAGGTCCTGTCAGATGAAAAAGTAGCCATAACGGATATCGTTATTCCGAATGGAGAATTTTCAAAAAACATTGAACAATTTTACCATTTACAAACGGTCGCATTAGAGAATCATTTAGATCGCCATTCGTTAATTATCGCCCTAGGTGGTGGTGTTATTGGGGATTTAGCTGGATTCGTAGCCGCAACATTTATGCGCGGGATTGATTATATCCAAATGCCGACGACTATTCTAGCCCATGACAGTAGTGTCGGTGGTAAAGTGGCCATTAACCATGAATTAGGGAAAAACTTGATAGGCGCTTTTTATCCTCCACGTGCTGTCATTTATGATGTGGATACGTTACAAACGTTACCATCGCATGAAGTACGGTCTGGTTATGCTGAAATAGTTAAAGAGGCATTTATTGCGCAAAACGATTTAGTAGATGACTTATTATCAAAACGATTAGTTGATATTAAGGAAGATGAGTTAATCGATCATTTATATAGAGGAATTGCGATAAAAGGCCATATCGTTGAGCAAGATGAAAAAGAATCGTACATGCGGATGTTTTTAAATTTTGGCCATACGTTAGCACACGCAATAGAGGCGGAACTAGGATATGGAGACATTACACATGGTGAAGCTGTCGCAATTGGGATGTTATTTGCATTGCAAGTAAGTGAAGACTATATGAGGGTCGACTTGCAAAGTAATCGCTATAAACAATGGTTGCTTACAAATGAATATCCGCTGTCGTTATATGGGATTCATCGTGATGATATTATTGAAAAAATGAAGTTAGATAAGAAATCAACTAATGAACAAATCCAAATGGTTTTATTAAAGACGTTTGAACAACCGACTGTTGTCCATTTGTCAGATGAAAGAATGGCAACATATCTCGACACATTTATAAAGGAGTTGAGTGAAACGTGATACGTGGTTTCCGTGGTGCTACGACTGTAACAAATAATAACGAAATTGAAATTTTAAATGAAACTGAAAAGCTCGTTCGAGAAATGATTCGTACAAACAATATCAAACCGGAAAGTATCTCTCATGTTTTCTTTTCCGTGACGGATGATTTGAATGCTGTTTTTCCGGCAAAAGTTAGTCGTCGAATTGAAGGATGGAAGCATGTGCCTGTGATGTGTATGAAAGAAATTGATGTCCCGAATAGCTTAGAAAAGTGTATTCGCGTCATGTTAATCGCTCAGACATCATTAAATCAGACTGAAGTTGAACATATTTATTTAAACGAAGCAATTAAACTTCGTCCCGATTTAGTTGACGAAGAGAAGGTGAAACAATGATTGGAAAATCGATATTAAATACATTAGCTGCTTATAAACAAGGGATGCAAATTAAAGATGTTCAAAAGAAGTATAATTTAGATTACATAGTGAAATTAGCTTCTAATGAAAATCCTTATGGGTTTTCCGATGTTGTCTCAGCCCAATTTAATAAATTTGACCTTGATTTCTTTTTATATCCAGACGGGTATGCATCTGATTTACGCTTTGCTGTCGCTAATAAATATAATATCGAACCGGATCAACTTGTTTTTGGTTCGGGTTCAGATGAAGTGATTACGTTTATTTGTCGAGCCTTTTTATCAGAAGGAACAAATACGATTATGGCAGCTCCAACATTTCCACAATATCGTCATCATGCGCTAATTGAGGGTGCAACTGTTAAAGAAGTCCCTACATTGGAAAATGGGGCACATGATTTAACTAATATGGCAAGAGCAATTGACGACAATACAAAAGTAGTTTGGCTTTGTTCTCCTGATAATCCAACAGGGAATTTAATTTCACATGATGAGTTTGCTGATTTTATGAATAAATGTCCGGAAGATGTTGTCGTCGTATTAGATGAAGCATACTATGAATTTGTCGATCCGGATTTAAGATTGCCATTTGAAGAAACGTTACAAACTTATCCGAACATCATCATGTTACGTACATTTTCAAAAATATACGGGTTAGCAGGATTACGGGTTGGTTTCGGAATTGCAAATGAAGCTATAGCACATAAATTAAATGTAGTTCGCGGTCCATTTAATACGACATCATTAAGTCAACGAATTTGCCAAATCGCCTTAGAAGATGAGCATTTCGTAGATGAGACTCGGGCATTAAATAAACAAGTGAGACAGGCTTTTGAACAATTTTTAGATTCGATTAATTGGGGTTATTATGAATCTCATACGAATTTTTTACTCGTTAAAACGCCAATTGATGCAGATGAAGTTGCCGAGTATTTGTTGCGACATGGCTTCATTGTTCGTTCAGGTACTTTCCTCGGTTATCCAAATACTATCCGCATTACAATTGGTACGGAAAAAGATATGGCACAGTTGCAACAAGTGTTAATGAAATTTCAACAAGAACTGAAGTAAAGAGGTATGAAAATGACGCGGAAAGTATTAGTTGCAGGTTTAGGCTTAATTGGTGGTTCTCTAGCAAAAGCGATGAAAAAGGATCCAAACAATTATCTTATAGGATATGATTTAGATGAAGCGACGTTAACGTATGCAATTGAGAAACATATTATCGATGAAGCGACAAACGATTTTTTATCCGTTGTTAACGACGTCGACGTCATCATCATTGCTGCACCTATATCTGCTACGATCACATTATTACAACAATTAAATAACGCTTATTTAACGAGGGATGTCATCGTTTCAGATGTTAGCTCTGTTAAGGGGTCAATTCTATCCACTGCAAATGAGTTAACAAATGAGCGGATTACATTTATCGGTGGCCATCCTATGGCAGGCTCCCATAAAGCGGGCATACAAGCGGCGAAGGGACACTTGTTTGAAAATGCCATCTATGTATTGACACCTTCTAATGGATGTCCAACGTCACGAATTGATTTTTTGAAAGAAACATTATCAGAAACGAAAAGTAATTTTATTATTTTACAGCCTGATGAGCACGATGAAATGACAAGTGTTATTAGTCATTTTCCACACTTAATTGCTTCTTCTCTCGTTCATCAAGCGCGTAAATGGCAACAAGTCCATGAATATTTGCCGGAATTAGCTGCCGGTGGATTCCGCGATATAACTCGTATTGCATCGAGTAATCCAAAAATGTGGCAAGATATTTTCCAACATAACGGAGAACAAATGTCGCGATTATTGCAAGATTGGATTAACGAAATGGTAACATTGAAAGAATTTTTGGACAAAAATAGTAAGGACCAAATGATTACTTACTTACAACAAGCGAAAAATTATCGTGATGGTTTAGGTGTTGAAAGAACGAGAGGCGCCTTACCGTCTTATTATGATCTTTATGTTGATGTCAAAGACCAACCGGGTGCTATAGCTTCAGTCGTTCAACTATTAGCTAAGGCAGAGATTAGTTTGCGTAACATACGTATTTTAGAAATACGCGATAATATAAGTGGGGCACTGCGCTTAAGTGTTACCCATCTTCGTGATCAAGAAAAAGCATTCAATCTGTTAAAACAACATGAATATGATGTATATATCGACGTATAACGTAAGGGAGGAAGTATGATGACATTTACATTCTCTTCTTTAAAAAATCCTTTAACTGGCGAATTACGTGTGCCCGGAGATAAATCAATTTCACATCGGGCAATTATGCTTAGTTCATTAGCG
>Ga0079226_10000932_pt1 | contig 21885 bp, 21 predicted proteins | sample Poulit2014_FD_76345 | JGI IMG/M metagenome (GOLD analysis project Ga0079226, IMG submission 76345) | Agricultural soil microbial communities from Georgia to study Nitrogen management - Poultry litter 2014 | ecosystem: Environmental > Terrestrial > Soil > Agricultural land | place: USA: Georgia... | reverse complement strand
TCTTTATGATAAAATAAATGCGTTAAAATGCCAACCAGGCTGGATACATATTTTGCGGAACCCCTGAGAATAACTAGGAGAATGTTTATGTATTTGAAACGTTTGGAAAGTGTGGGCTTCAAGTCTTTTGCCGAACGGATAAGTGTTGAGTTTGTTCCGGGTGTGACTTCAGTAGTGGGTCCGAACGGCAGCGGAAAAAGCAATATTACCGATGCGATCAGGTGGGTGCTGGGCGAACAGTCAGCACGTTCTTTGCGCGGCTTAAAGATGGAGGACATCATTTTTCAGGGCAGTGATACAAGGCGGGCTCTCAATGTTGCCGAAGTAACGCTCGTACTGGAGAACAGTGACAAGGAACTTCCGATTGATTATGAGGAAGTGAGTGTCACCAGACGTGTTTATCGCTCGGGTGAAAGTGAGTTTTATATTAATAAACAGTCCTGCCGATTAAAAGACATCGTTGACTTATTTATGGACTCGGGACTTGGACGTGAAGCATTCTCGATTATTAGTCAGGGAAAGGTTGAAGAAATACTCAGTTCCAAAGCGGACGAGCGCCGGACCATCTTTGAGGAAGCTGCAGGCGTATTAAAGTATAAGCAGCGCAAGAAAAAATCCGAGTATAAATTAGCTGAAACCCAAGAAAATTTAAATCGTGTGGAAGATATTATCCATGAAATCGAACAGCAAATTGAGCCGCTTGAAGCGCAGGCTGAAACGGCACAGACTTATCTGGATAAAAAAGAAGAATTGAAACAGCACGAGATTTCCCTGCTGATTACGGAAATTGAGCAACTGCATGGCGAGTGGCAGGCATTGCTTGATGAGCTGGAAAAAGAAAAAGCGGATGAATTAAACCAGAAAACAGCCATCCAATCAAAAGAAGCCAGGCTTGAAGAAGAACGGCAGAAACTTCAGGAGCTTGATGACGAAATTGAGCAGCTGCAGACGAATCTGCTTTCAACAACCGAACAGCTTGAGAAATTTGAAGGTAAAAAACAGGTGTTTAATGAACGGACAAAGCATTTTTTCGAAAATAAAGAGAAACTGGAAGCACAGAAAAAAGAAACGACTGAACGCATTGAAATGCTCGAATACGAACTCGGTCAGGAAAATGAAAGGCTCGCTTCACAGCAAAAGAGCCGTGATGAAACGAAAGACCAGGTAATCCAGCTGGAAACTCAACTGACGTCCGAGAGAGAAAACATAACCGGGCAAATTGAGGAACTGAAATCGGATTACATTGAGTATTTGAATGAACAGGCAGCCAAGCGGAATGAAAGACAATCCATTCAGCAGCAGGTGCAACAAATTAACGGCAAGAAAGAAAAACAGGCGAAAAAATTTGAGGATTTGCTGAAGGAGCGGGAGGAACTAAGCACGAAATCGAAAAAACTGAAATCGGATTATGCTGAACAGGAAAGGCTATATCATTCAACATTGCAGACTGTCCAAAAAATGAAAGACGACCTGGCGAAAAAGCGTCAAGCCTTTCAGGAAGCACAAACTAAACTGTATCAGGGCTATCAATATATTGAAAAGCTTAAGTCCAAAAAAGAAATGCTTGAAGATATGAAAGAAGATTTCCAAGGCTTTTTCTATGGCGTTAAAGCTGTTCTCAAAGCCCGGGAAAGCAAGAAACTTGATGGTGTTCATGGAGCGGTCATCGAGCTGATTGATGTCCCGAAACCATACATCACCGCGATTGAAACAGTGCTGGGCGGTCAGGCGCAGCATGTTGTTGTAAATGATGACCAGGCAGCACGCCGGGCAATTAGCTGGCTGAAGAAAACCAATAGTGGGCGAGCCTCTTTTTTGCCCCTCAACTCAATTCAGGCGCGATTTGTGCCAAAAAATATGCTGGCAAAAGCGGAAGGTCACCCTGGGTTTGTCGGAGTGGCCGGTGATCTCGTTTCGGCAATATCCGAATTTCAGAAAGCGGTCAACCATTTAATGGGACATGTTTTGGTAGCCAAAACATTGAAAGACGCCAATGAAATCGCAGGACTTCTCAATCGGAAGCATCGGGTCGTTACAATAGAAGGTGATGTGGTCAACCCAGGCGGTTCCATGTCCGGAGGAGCTCAGAAAAAATCGAAGCAGTCATTGTTTACAAGAGAAAAAGATTTGCAGGAAGTGAACGATAAACTTACCAGCTTCCAGCAGAAAGCATACACCTTTGAACAACAAGTGGACCAACAAAAGCGGCAAATCAGCCAGCTTGAGCATAATCTTGCATCAGAGGAGGAGGCAGCCACTAATGAACAGGAGAAACTGCAAGAAAGTCGGGCCTCCTTTAAAGAAGCAGAAATGAAACTTACAACGCTGAATGATAACCTGCAATTATATGATCAGGATAAACAGCAATTTGAGCAGGACACAAGCGAGTTATATACACGTGACGGGCAGCTTGCAAAAGAACTTAACGTTATTTCTGAACAACTCGAATCAACCCAGCATCAAATTGATAAGCTGTCCAAGCAGGAAGAGACATTCCAGGAAAATCAGGAGCAGCTGAAAGAAGATTATCAGAAGGTACAAGTAACTCTGGCTGAACAGGAAGAACGCCTGAAGAACCAGCGTGAAAAAACCAACAGCCTGAAAACGCAGCTGAGTGATTATGAAGAGCAGTATGAGATTATTGTCAATGATCTGAATGAGCTTCTGGATATGCAAAATTCACAGGAAACAGAAGAAGAGATTGAAGCCAATATATCTGCGGCTAAAGTGAACAAAGAAGTAATTACTGAGAAAATCCAAAAAATGCGTGCCAATCGTTCTGAACGCTCACAACTTTTGCAGGACCAGGACCGTGAACTGAAAGAAGAAAACAAAAATCACCAGACATTTAAAGAAATGATTCAGGAAAAAGAAGTTAAAACAAACCGTCTCGATGTCGAACTGGAAAATCGGCTGTCCAAACTTCAGGCTGAATATACAATCACATTTGAAAAAGCTAAACAGGATTACGATAAGACAGATAATATCCGGGAAACCCAGACATTGGTGGCGCAAATCAAGCAGTCCATTGACCAGCTGGGAACGGTCAATTTGGGTGCGATCGATGAATATGATCGCATTTCCGACCGGTATGATTTTTTATCCGATCAACAAAACGACCTGATTGAGGCAAAACAGACGCTGCACTCGATTATCGCGGAAATGGATGAAGTGATGGAAAAGCGCTTTGGTGATACATTCGGTCAGATAAAAGATGAATTTTCCGTTGTCTTCAGGCAATTATTTGGCGGCGGGGAGGCAGAGCTGCAATTGACCGATCCGAAAAATCTGCTTAATACCGGTGTGGAAATCATTGCACAGCCGCCAGGTAAAAAATTGCAGCACCTCGGACTCCTTTCAGGCGGTGAACGGGCTTTGACCGCCATTGCATTGCTATTTGCAATCTTGCGTGTCCGCCCTGTGCCGTTCTGTGTGCTGGACGAGGTTGAAGCTGCCCTGGATGAGGCGAATGTCATTCGGTTCGCCAAGTATTTAAAAACGTTTAGTAAAAATACGCAATTCATTGTTATAACCCACAGGAAGGGTACCATGGAAGAGTCGGACATTCTTTACGGTGTTACGATGGAGGAGTCCGGAGTATCACGTCTCGTCTCGGTCCGGCTGGAAGAAACTGAAGCGCTTATGAACGCATAAGGAGGTATTCGTTTAATGGGATTCATGGATAAGCTGAAAAATAAATTTAAACAAAACGAAGAAGAAACGGAAGACGTTTCCAAAAAATATAAACAAGGCATGGAAAAGACCCGTCATTCGTTTTCCGGGAAGCTGAACGACTTGATTGCCCGCTACCGCAACGTGGATGAAGAATTTTTTGAAGAACTTGAAGAAGTTCTGATTGGAGCAGATGTTGGGGTCAATACGGTGATGGGTCTTGTTGATGAACTGAAAATGGAAGTGAAGCGGCAAAACATTAAAGATACGAATGAAATGAAGAACGTTATTTCCGAAAAGCTGGTGGAGATTTATTACGGTGATGATGACGAGGAAGTTGAGAAACTGAATATACAGGAAGACGGTCTTTCTGTCATACTCGTTGTCGGTGTAAACGGTGTCGGCAAGACAACTTCGATCGGAAAGCTGGCCCATCAATTAAAACAGGAAGGCAAGAACGTTATGCTGGCTGCAGGCGATACCTTCCGTGCCGGTGCGATTGAACAGCTGGATGTTTGGGGGGAGCGAGCTGGTGTCGATGTTATCAAACAGGGTGAAGGCAGTGATCCGGCTGCGGTAATATTCGATGGCATCAATGCAGCAAAATCGCGCAATGCTGATGTGCTGATCTGTGATACTGCCGGTCGTCTGCAAAACAAGGTCAATTTAATGAACGAACTTGCCAAAGTCAAAAGAGTGATCGAAAGAGAAGTACCTGATGCACCGCACGACATATTGCTTGTTCTGGACGCGACGACCGGTCAAAATGCATTGAGCCAGGCAAAAACTTTTTCCGATGCAACTGATGTATCAGGTATTGTACTGACTAAACTGGACGGAACGGCAAAAGGTGGTATTGTACTGGCGATTCGTAACGAACTGCAGATACCGGTTAAATTTGCCGGTCTGGGTGAAAAAATCGAGGATTTGCAGGAGTTTGATGCACATGCATTTGTCTACGGATTATTCGCGGATCTGCTTGAAGATGAGGCTGAATGATGATAAACTTTTGTAAAGGAATTTCACTTAACAACAGAAAGAAGTCATATCTGATCAAGGGGTGGATGAATTGATTGAAAAAACAACACGAATCAATTACTTATTCGATTTTTATCAGCCGCTGCTGACCCCGAAACAACAGAATTATATGGATATGTACTATCGAGAGGATTACTCGCTTGGTGAAATTTCCGATTTGCTGCAGGTTTCACGGCAGGCTGTTTATGATAATATCAGAAGAACCGAAACAATGCTCGAATCGTATGAAGATAAACTTGGGTTATATGATAAATTCCAAAAACGTGCCGAAATTTTGGACAAGATGGGTAGTATAGCAGAAAATAGTGAAATGCAGGCATTTATCCATCAACTACAAGAATTAGAGTAGGGGGACCCTTCTATGGCATTTGAAGGATTGGCCGACCGATTACAGAGTACGATGAAAAAAATCACCGGCAAAGGAAAGGTTTCCGAGCAGGATGTTAAGGAAATGACACGTGAAGTCCGTCTTGCTTTGCTTGAAGCCGATGTTAATTTCAAAGTTGTCAAAGATCTGATCAAACGGATTAAAGAACGTGCTGTCGGGCAGGAAGTAATGGAAAGCTTAACTCCCGGGCAGCAGGTGATTAAAGTTGTTAAAGAGGAATTAACCGAGCTGATGGGCGGCCAAGAGAGCAAGATAGCCGTCAGTGACCGCCCGCCGACCGTGATTATGATGGCGGGTCTGCAGGGTGCCGGTAAAACAACGACAAGCGGCAAGCTGGCCAATCATTTGCGAAAAAAACACAATCGCAAACCGCTCTTAGTGGCCGCCGACGTCTACCGCCCGGCAGCGGTCGATCAGCTCGAAACAGTCGGCCAGCAGCTTGGCATGCCTGTGTTCTCCAAAGGAACAGACGCCAGTCCTGTTGATATTGCAAAAGAGGCACTTGAACAGGCAAAAGAAGAGAATAATGATTACGTCATAATTGATACGGCTGGCCGGCTTCATGTTGATGAAGATCTGATGGGCGAATTGGAGCAAATAAAAGCTGCTGTTAACCCGGATGAAATCTTTCTTGTGTTAGATGCCATGACCGGTCAGGATGCTGTGAATGTGGCGGAAAGTTTCAATGAACAGCTGGAACTATCGGGTGTTGTCCTGACAAAACTTGACGGTGACACGCGCGGAGGTGCAGCACTTTCCATCAAAGCGGTTACCGGCAAACCAATTAAGTTCGCCGGTATGGGTGAAAAGCTTGATCAGCTTGAGCCATTTCGCCCGGAAGGCATGGCATCGCGGATCCTGGGTATGGGTGACGTTCTAAGCCTTATTGACAAAGCGGAAACAAACGTCAATGAGAAACAGGCGAAAGAACTTGAAGAAAAAATGCGCACGATGTCATTCACGTTCGATGATTTTCTGGAACAAATGGGTCAGGTTAAGAAAATGGGGCCATTGGAAGATGTTATGAATATGATTCCAGGTGCCAATAAAATGAAAGGCCTGAAAAATGCACAAATTGACGAGAAACAACTGGTCTATGTGGAAGCTATTATCCAATCGATGACGAAGGACGAGAGGCAGGATCCGAGCTTAATGAATGCAAGCCGTAAGAAACGGATTGCCAAAGGTTCCGGAACTTCCGTTTCACAAGTGAACAGGCTCTTGAAACAATTCAACGAAATGAAGAAAATGATGAAACAAATGACCAACATGCAAAAAGGCAAAAAAGGCAAAGGTATGAACTTGCCGTTTATGTAGGCTTTTAGTGGTTTTTTCAAAAAGTCTGGTAACAATGACACATCGGTGTTTCTAGTTGGCTTGTTTCTCCGCGGCTCATGTATCTAAAGGCATACATTCCGCTCCTTGGAAAAGAAAAGCACTTTCCTGCGTGCGATGTGAATTCAGGGGAGCTTTTCTTGTGCTCGAAACTGCGCCGCCTCGAACTTCTCGGTCCTTGTTATCCTCCTTTTTGAACATGCCCTTTTATAAAAAGAATTGTTGATCAAAAATTATACGTTCTGTAATGTAAAAACACTTTACAGACCCTGATCTATCTGTTAGAATCTAAAATTGTGAAACAAAGACATTGGAGGTGACATCATGGCAGTTAAAATTCGTATGAAACGCATGGGAGCTAAGCGTAATCCATTTTACCGTATTGTCGTAGCCGATTCCCGTTCACCAAGGGACGGACGTTTTATTGAACAGATTGGAACGTACAACCCTGTTGTTAATCCGATTGAAGTTAAAATCGATGAGGATAAAGCACTGGATTGGATGACAAACGGTGCCCAGCCCAGTGATACAGTCCGCAATCTTTTCTCAAAACAAGGCATCATGAAAAAATTTCACGAACAGAAAAACTAATTGTAAAGTAGTGTGATAATCATGAAAGCCCTGATTGAAACAATTGTAGCACCACTTGTGGATTACCCTGACGACATCGTTGTGACGGTAACAGAGGAAGATTCAAAAATTGTTTACCACCTGACCGTCAACGAAAACGATGTCGGCAAGGTAATCGGAAAAAACGGACGAATTGCCAAGGCGATCCGTACCGTTGTTTATGCTTCCAAAACGGAAACAAACAAACGGATTTATTTAGATATTATGTAAAGGGAGAGGTCACACCTTTCCCTTTTTACAAATAATCAGTATTTATCTCTATACCGAGAACGTTTAGAGAGCGGGGAACCAGTATGCAAATAATCAAAAAGGTCCTTATTAAGCAAATTGTCACTGAGAAAAGCAAAGAAAAGTTACGGAACAGTTTTAATGATCATAAAATGCGGCTTGAACAAGAGTGTCAACAATTAAGGTTTGAACAGCGGAAACTGGAGAACAAACGAAGCATGTCAAAGCAGGAGCTGTCCCAGCGATTTCAACAGGAAATCAAAAATCGTAAAGAAAAAATTAAACTGGTCGATTTTAAAATCGAACAACTGGACATCCTTGAAAACGGCAGTGAAATTACGGAAAAAGAAGTTGAAGCTCTTGTTGAGGTCAACGAAGGTTCGCATTGGGATAAAATTATGGAAGAGTCGGCAATTGTTATAGAAGACGATGTGGTAGTCCGAATTGATGAATAGCAGGTGATGATGACTTGGCGGATATGTTTAATGTAGGCAAAATCGTGAATACACACGGTATAAAAGGTGAGGTTAAAGTACAGCGTATAACGGACTTTGAAGACCGGTTCGAGAATGGGAACCAGCTGATACTGGAGAAGGAAAAAGGTCAAACGCTGGAATTGGAAGTAGATGGTCATCGGATTCATAAGGGCTTTGATCTTATTCACTTTAAAGGCTATGACAATATTAATGATGTCGAGCATTTTCAAGGACTTTACTTAAAAATCCTTGAAAATCAGCAGACTGATCTTGAAGAGAATGAATTTTACTATCATGAAATTATCGGATGTGCCGTCTACCTGATAAGCGGTGAAAAACTTGGGACTGTCAAAGAAATACTCGCCCCTGGTGCAAATGATGTATGGGTCACTGAACGTGAAGGGGGAAAAGACGTACTTGTCCCATATATTGAAGATGTCGTAAAGGAAGTAGACGTTTCTGCCCGAAAAGTTGTGATCGAACCGATGGAAGGATTGCTTGACTGATGCATATCGATGTTTTGACGCTTTTTCCGGAGATGATTTCAGGTGTTTTTGATGCTTCAATTTTAAAAAAGGCTCAGAAAAAAGGAAAATTCAGTTCCAACCTGGTGAATTTCCGTGATTATTCCAAAAATAAGCACATGAAAGTGGATGATTACCCGTACGGCGGCGGAGCAGGCATGGTCCTGACCCCGCAGCCGGTTTTTGACGCGGTAGAAGCTGTCAAACGAGGGAAACAAACAAAACCTCGGGTGATTTTAATGTGTCCGCAAGGGGAACCGTATAATCAGCAGAAAGCAGAAGAGCTGGTAAAAGAAGATCATCTTGTTTTCATTTGCGGCCATTATGAAGGCTATGACGAACGAATCAGAGAACATCTTGTGACCGATGAAATTTCAATCGGGGATTATGTCCTGACTGGTGGCGAGCTTGCCGCTGCGGTTGTGATTGACAGTGTTGTGCGGCTGCTTCCGGATGTGCTTGGGAATGAAGAATCCGCACCCGAGGACTCATTTTCCACAGGGCTGCTTGAACATCCGCACTATACCCGTCCGGCTGATTTTCGCGGCATGAAAGTTCCGGATGTATTACTGTCAGGCGATCATGCAAAAATTGCTGAATGGCGCAGAAAAGAGTCCCTCAAGCGAACTTATGAGCGACGGCAGGATTTAATAGATGAACAAGATCTTTCCAGATGGTGAAAAATAATGTTGAACTCACTGTTTTAGTATGGTATATTTATCATTGCGCTTAAGTAGCGCGTATAAACGATGTTCCGCTGTCCCGTAGTGAGATAAGAGCATTGGTTTGGAAGGAGTGAAGCAGGATGCAAAATATCATTGAAGAAGTGACAAAAGATCAACTTCGTACGGATCATCCTGATTTCCGCGCGGGTGACACTGTAAAAGTTCACGTTAAAGTTGTTGAAGGAACCCGTGAACGTATTCAGGTATTCGAAGGTGTTGTCATCAAACGTCAAGGCGGCGGAATCAGTGAGACATTTACAGTAAGAAAAATTTCTTATGGTGTTGGTGTTGAGCGTACATTACCGTTGCATTCACCACGAATTGCGAAAATCGAAGTTTCCCGCCGTGGAATTGTTCGCCGTGCGAAACTATACTATCTTCGTAATCTGCGCGGAAAAGCAGCACGTATTAAAGAACGTCGCTAATCCGCCAATTAAAACAGTTATTGGAAAGGGGCTTGTCACATTCATGCAAGCTCCTTTTTACTTTCTAAATTTACAGGAAAGCATGATATAATAATATTATAATGAATAAATAGATAATATACACACATTGATGCAGGCGGTGTCGGACAAATGGAGAAGTTAAAAAGTGAATGGTTTGACTGGGTAAAGGCTTTGCTAATCGCATTTGGATTGTTTTTCGTCATCAGGACATTCTTTTTTGCTCCGATCGTTGTCGATGGACCATCGATGATGCCAACATTGCAGGACGGAGATCAAATGATTGTCAATAAATTCATCTATCAGATACAGGAGCCGGAGCGGTTTGATATAGTCGTGTTTCATGCCTCAGACCGGAAAGATTTCATAAAACGGATTGTTGGTCTGCCTGGTGAACATGTGGCAGTAGAAGATGATGAATTATACGTTGATGGTGAAAAAATTGGTGAGGACTTTTTACAGGAGCGAAAAGAAAAAATGCCGTCCTACCAGCCGTTAACAGGTGACTTCCAACTGGAAGACCTTCCGGGCGGATACGAAGAAATTCCCGAAGATCATGTGCTTGTTCTGGGTGATAACCGGAATAACTCGACCGACAGTCGTATACTTGGGTTGGTTTCGATGGATCAGATCGTCGGAAAAACGAGTCTGATTTACTGGCCGCTTGACCGGATTCAGATTTTGCATGATTAGGATGATGTAACATGACGATACAATGGTTTCCAGGCCATATGGCAAAAGCAAAGCGTGAAGTGGAAGAAAAGTTGAAATTGGTTGATTTTGTTATGGAACTCGTGGATGCACGCACTCCTATGTCGTCACAAAATCCAATGCTTCAGAATGTCTTGCAGCAAAAGCCAAAAATGATTGTCATGATGAAAAAAGATCTTGCAGATAGCAAGATGACAGCAAAATGGCTGACGTATTTTAAAGATCGCGGTATATCAGCTATTGCAATTGACGTCAAGGATAATGCCGATATTAAACGTGTTGTTCAGTCAGCTAAAGAGTTTGGACAGGCAATGACGGAAAAGCTTAAAGCAAAAGGTATTAATCCGCGACCTCCTCGTGCCATGATAATCGGTATCCCGAATGTCGGCAAATCAACATTAATCAATCGTCTTGCCAATAAAAAAATTGCTCAAATCGGCGACAAACCGGGTGTGACGAATAAACAGCAGTGGATAAAGGTTAAAAATGAGTTTGAACTGCTTGATACTCCGGGGATTCTATGGCCAAAATTTGAAGATGAACGGGTTGGTTACCGTCTGGCAGCAATTGGTACGATAAAAGATCAGTTATTACCAATGGACGATGTTGTTGCATTTGTTATTCAATATTTGCAGGATTATTATCCGGAGCAGCTGGAAGAAAGGTATGGAATTGATCGTGACATGGAGGACATGTGGGAGATTTTCGTTTCAATCGGGAAGCAGCGCGGAGCACTGGAAAGCGGCGGAAATGTCAATTTTGATAAAGTGGCTGATTTGTTTATCCGTGATCTGCGGATAGGAAAACTGGGCAATTTAACACTAGAAACACCCCCGGACATTGAGTAAATGCCCGAGGGTGATTTTTAAAAGCAGAATTCAAAAGGAAGCTTTTTTGTGATGATGACCTGCTTTAGGCAACATGAGTCTGTTAGGCTGTCAGTCAGCTAATTGCCCGAATTTCGTTTTCCATTTTTTTACTGTTCAGTTCCATTCCCTTCAACTTTTCTTTCTCACTCGCGTTTTCAATCGCTGCATATATCATTTAACATTGTTTTATGGAATCATGATTATACGAATGAGCAGGAAAGCAGGTTTAAATCATTTACTTTCACTGCGTATATTGTACAATATTGAATGAATCGATTACTTTACAGAATGCAGGTGATCCATTTGGAACAGCAATCGATAACAGTATTGAAGCAGTTATTTGAAGCCGATAAGCTGGATGAAACATACATAAATGAGCTGAAATCAGACGAGCGAAAAGGTGTACAGAAGCTGATTGAGCGCTATGAACGAAAAAAATTGAATGAAAAAGCACTGGAGAAAAATTTTCTTCGTATGTCACAATATGAACAAAATAGTTATGCCAGGGGCTGTCAGTATGTAGCCGGGATGGATGAAGCCGGCCGCGGGCCACTGGCAGGTCCAGTCGTTGCGGCTGCAGTTATACTGCCCCGGGGTTTTAAGCTGCTGGGGCTGAATGATTCCAAACAGTTGAATGAAGCGACACGCGAGAAATATTTTGCAATCATTAAAAATGAGGCTGTGAGCTATGGCATTTCCATTATAGACAATCACAAAATTGACCAGGTCAATATTTATGAAGCTACGAAACTGGCAATGTATGACGCTTTCAAACAGCTTAATCCGGCACCGGATCATGTATTGATTGACGCTGTGGCACTCAATCGGCTTTCTTGTTCGTCAGAAGCGATTACCAAAGGCGACCAGCAAAGCATATCTGTTGCCGCTGCCAGCGTGTTGGCAAAAGTGACCCGCGATGGTTTCATGAAAGATTTGGATCAGGAATACCCGGGGTACGGTTTTGCATCCAATATGGGCTATGGAACAAAACAGCATGCGGTGATGCTAGCAGAACACGGCGCTACGCCATATCATCGAAAATCATTTGCACCGGTCCGCAGCGCTATTAGATAACTGGCAGCAGCAATCCGTCAAAATCTGCCATAAACCGCTAATTCTTGTGAAATTCATAGTTTTTTTATACAATAGGATTGCAGTGAAATTTGATGGGAGGATGAAAGATGAACATTCATGAGTATCAAGGCAAAGATATTTTGCGCGAATCCGGCGTAAATGTTCCGAACGGACATGTTGCATATACGGTTGATGAAGCAGTTGAAGCCGCCAAAAAGCTGGATAGCGATGTATTCGTTGTAAAAGCACAAATTCATGCCGGCGGAAGAGGAAATGCCGGCGGTGTCAAAATTGCTAAAAACCTCGATGATGTTCGTACATATGCAGACGAACTACTGGGCAAAACCCTTGTAACGCATCAGACTGGGTCCGAAGGCAAGGAAGTGAAACGTTTGCTGATTGAAGAAGGCTGTGATATTCAAAACGAATATTATGTCGGCCTCGTGCTTGATCGTGCCACTTCCCGTGTCGTTATGATGGCGTCAGAAGAAGGCGGTACGGAAATTGAAGAAGTAGCTGCCGAAACACCGGAAAAGATCTTTAAAGAAGTTGTCGATCCAGTAGTCGGACTTTCTGGTTATCAGGCTCGCAGACTGGCATTTAATATTAATATTCCGGATGAATTGATTGGCAGCGCAGCCAAATTCATGATTGGTCTGTATAATGTATTTGTCGAAAAAGATTGTTCTATTGCTGAAATTAATCCGCTTGTTACAACAGGCGACGGACAAGTGATGGCACTTGACTCCAAACTCAATTTTGATGATAATGCAATGTTCCGCCAAAAAGATGTAATGGAACTGCGTGATTTAGAGGAAGAAGATGAAAAAGAAATCGAAGCCTCCAAATATGATTTAAGTTATGTTGCGCTTGACGGCAATATAGGCTGCATGGTTAATGGCGCAGGACTAGCCATGTCAACAATGGATATTATCAAATACTACGGCGGTGAGCCTGCAAACTTCCTTGATGTCGGCGGCGGTGCAACGACAGAAAAGGTAACCGAAGCATTTAAAATCATTTTGTCCGATTCACATGTTAAAGGTATTTTCGTAAACATTTTCGGCGGCATTATGAAGTGTGATGTCATTGCTGAAGGTGTTGTGGAAGCAACAAAACAAGTAGGTCTGGAAATTCCGCTTGTTGTGCGCCTTGAAGGTACGAATGTTGATCTCGGCAAGAAAATTCTTGATGACTCAGGCTTGAACATTACCTCAGCTGAATCAATGGCTGATGGCGCAAACAAAATCGTTTCCGCGGTTAAATAAATTTAGCTGTTTTCCAGAAGATTGTTGTTTTTGAAGAAAAATCCAGCATATGTTTCCGCATAAGCAGTCCGTATAAACAGGGGTCTCTGGGTACTGGAGTATCACCAGCTGTCCCCCGGAATACAAACTGCGGGCAGAAAACATCATTTAATGTGAAAACTGCCATAATTTTTGAAAGCGAACAGATAATCAAAGAAAGGACGGACGAAAATGAGCATATATGTTAATAAAGATACAAAAGTGATTGTCCAGGGAATCACCGGTGGTACAGCCAAGTTCCATACTAAGCAAATGCTTGAATATGGCACTAAAATCGTTGGCGGTGTCACACCGAAAAAAGCCGGTACCGAAGTGGAAGGGGTGCCTGTATTCAACACAGTACAGGATGCCGTTGACGAAACCGGAGCAAATGCATCTGTTGTCTATGTACCTGCACCGGCAGCAGCTGATGCTATTCTGGAAGCGGTAGACGCCGAGTTGGATCTGGTTATCTGCATTACAGAGCATATTCCGGTCATGGATATGGTGAAGGTAAAACGAGCCATGGAAGGCAAGAAAACACGGCTTGTAGGTCCAAACTGCCCTGGGGTTATTACAGCTGATGAAAGCAAGATCGGCATTATGCCGGGGTATATTCATAAAAAAGGGCATATCGGCGTTGTTTCCCGTTCAGGTACATTAACATACGAGGCAGTGCATCAGCTGTCTGAGGCCGGTTATGGTCAGACGACTGCTGTCGGAATTGGCGGTGACCCGGTAAATGGAACAGATTTTATCGATACCTTGAAAGCTTTCAATGAAGACCCGGAAACAGAAGCCGTTGTTATGATCGGTGAAATTGGTGGTACGGCTGAAGAAGAAGCAGCAGAGTGGATTAAAGCCAATATGGATAAACCTGTTGTCGGCTTCATCGGCGGAGCGACAGCACCTCCTGGAAAACGGATGGGACATGCCGGTGCCATCATTTCAGGTGGTAAAGGAACAGCTGAGGAAAAAATCCGCGTCATGAACGAATGCGGCGTTCAAACAGCTGACACACCGGCAGATATTGGTGAAACAATGATTAACGTCTTGAAAGAAAACGGTTTGCAGGAAAAATGCAAAACACACTGATTATAATAATCATGGAACCCAAAGATAACGCATCTTTGGGTTCCAATCTATAATATAAGGGCGTGGTTAATTGGAAAAGGTTCGCAAACGCTTAATCCACATTTATCGATGTCGCGGTGTTTCTCGTCGAACGATCAGGAAATTTGCCCATTATGACCCTACATTGAAAAGCATCTACAAATTATCTGCTTCTGAAATCACTCAGTTTTTTTCTCTCCCTTTGAAAAAAGCCTCTTTATTCCATTCGGACCTCCGGAGTAGAGCATTAGTTTCCCAAATCAAACATGACCTTCATTCGTTCAGGGTAATAACAGCAGTTGACGATTGTTATCCTTTTGTGTTAAAAACTATTAAAGATGCGCCGCTGGTATTATATGCCATTGGCAATACAGAATTAATGAATCAAAATCCGATTCTTAGTGTCATAGGCACACGCCGGCCATCAAGCGATGCTAAAGCCAAAATGCAAAAATATGTGCTGCCTCTGGTTCGGGATAACTGGACGATTGTCAGCGGCATGGCTGCAGGAATTGACAGTTACGCCCATCAGCTGGCCGTTGAGAATGAGGGCAAAACAATAGCTGTGATGGGCAGCGGTTTAAATCATATTTATCCAAAACAAAACACAAAGCTTTTCAAACAGATTGCTGCTAAAGGGTTATTGCTTTCAGAATATCCCCCGGATACCCCGCCCGAACGCTTTCATTTTCCCGAACGCAATCGGATTATCAGCGGTTTAAGTTTTGGTACATTTGTTATTGAAGCAACGAAAAAAAGCGGTACATTAATTACGGTTGATCAGGCTCTGGACCAGGGGAGAGAAGTATATGCGCTTCCGGGATCCCCCTTGACGCCGCATACGGAAGGGTGTCATGCAATGATTCAGGATGGTGCAAAGCTCGTCCAGAGCCCGGATGATATTCGGGAAGATTGGGTAAGAATCGAACCAAATTGGGGTCATATGAACCAATAGAAATTCATAACATATTTGACAAACACAGAGTAACTATTTAATATTAGTGAAGATTTTTCAATTCAACTTATGGATGCAAATCTGGGAGGAAACGAAATGTCTGACTACCTCGTGATCGTGGAATCGCCAGAAAAAGCGAAGACGATCGAACGATATTTAGGTAAAAAATATAAAGTAAAAGCCTCAATGGGTCATGTCCGTGATTTGCCAAAAAGCCAAACGGGTGTTGATCCGGATGACTCATTCAAGCCAAAATATATTACAGTCCGCGGTAAAGGCGATGTTCTGAAAGAATTAAGGTCGGCTGCAAAAAAAGCCAAGAAAGTTTATCTTGCAGCAGACCCTGACAGGGAAGGAGAAGCGATTGCCTGGCATTTGGCCTACGCTTTAAATGTCGACGAAAACTCAAATTGCCGGGTTGTTTTCAATGAAATAACAAAAGATGCTATCAAAGAATCATTCAAACACCCGCGTTCCATTGACGGTGATCTGGTCGATGCGCAACAAGCCAGACGTATCCTCGATCGCCTTGTCGGGTATAAAATCAGTCCGCTATTATGGAAGAAAGTCAAAAAAGGCCTGAGTGCCGGCAGGGTTCAATCAGTGGCCGTAAAGTTGATTATTGACCGCGAAAAAGAAATTAAGAATTTCAAGCCGGAAGAATACTGGTCCATTGATGCCCTTTTTCAAAAAGACAGCGAAATGTTTGAAGGGGCTTTCTATGGAATCGATGGCAAGAAACAGAGCTTGAAATCTGAAGCGGATGTAAAAACAGTTACTGAGAAACTGGAAGGAAAAAAATTCTCGGTTGATAAAGTAAACAAACGTGAGCGTAAACGCAATCCTGCAAAACCATTTACAACGTCATCTCTGCAGCAGGAAGCGGCACGCAAACTTAATTTCCGTGCCAAGAAAACCATGATGGTTGCACAGCAGTTGTACGAAGGAATTGACTTGGGCAAAAAAGCCGGCGGTATTACCGGTTTGATCACGTATATGCGAACCGATTCAACCAGAATTTCAGAAACCGCCAAACAGGAGGCTAAAAGCTATATTGACGAAAATTATGGCAAAAGTTATAAAGCCTATGCTAAAAGTACTGCGAAAAAAGAAGGCGCTCAGGATGCTCACGAAGCAGTTCGTCCAACGTCGGTAATGCGCGATCCGAAAACCCTGAAAAATTCGTTGTCGCGGGATCAGTACCGTCTTTATAAGCTTATCTGGGAAAGGTTTCTCGCAAGCCAGATGGCACCGGCTATCATGGATACGATGACCGTCCATCTGCTGAATAACGGAATTGAGTTTCGTGCCACAGGATCCAAAGTGAAATTTAAAGGGTTCATGAAAGTGTATGTAGAAGGCACAGATGACAAGAAAAAAGATGAAAATAAATATCTGCCTGATTTGTCTGAAGGTATGGAAGTGAATGCCAAAGAGATTACACCGAACCAGCACTTCACCCAGCCACCGCCAAGATATACCGAGGCGAGACTGGTGCGCACGATGGAAGAGCAAGGGATTGGACGGCCTTCCACGTACGCGCCTACCCTCGATACGGTTCAGCGCCGCGGATATGTTCAGCTGGACAACAAACGGTTTGTTCCAACTGAGCTTGGGGAAATTATAAACGATATTTTGAAAGAATTTTTCCCGAAAATCATTGATATTGATTTCACCGCCAAGATGGAAGAAGATCTGGATTCCATTGAAGAGGGGAAAACAGAATGGATCAAGGTGCTGGATGACTTTTACAGCGGTTTTAGAGAGCGCCTGGAAAAAGCGGAACAGGAAATGGAAAAAATCGAAATCCGTGATGAACCGGCGGGTATCACATGTGAGAACTGCGGGCATGAAATGGTCTATAAAATGGGCAGGTACGGCAAATTCCTGGCCTGTTCCAATTTTCCTGAGTGCCGTAACACCAAACCGATTTTAAAGAAAATCGGTGTGACATGTCCTAAATGTAAACAAGGTGACGTGGTGGAGCGAAAATCGAAAAAGAATCGGAAGTTTTACGGATGTGACCGCTATCCTGAATGTGATTTCGTCTCCTGGGATAAACCGATTTCAAGGCCATGTCCGAAATGTGATTCAGTACTGGTGGAAAAGAAAACAAAAAAGGAAACGCGCGTGCAATGCACCAATTGTGACTATAAAGAAACTGCAGAAAATTAACTGCCTGCTGATGTCAGGCAGTTTTCTTTTGGTAAATTTGGGGAATTTGGTAATACGAAGTGAAGTTGGCTTATCACATTTTGTTCATAGAAATGAAAGTTTTTTGATAATTCTATTCTTAATGATTGACTATTTAAAATCAAACATATATAATTACGCATTGGAAAGATGATTTACTTGACAGTATAGCAAATATTTAAAGCAGAGCCTGTTTAATTTAACTAGGGGTTTTAGCAGGAATGTGTCTGTTTCAGAATTTTATTATAATTTTGTCAAGTTTATTGCATTCAGACAATTTGTGTGGTATGATTTATTCGCTGTTAAGCGGGGTGTAAACTTGGATAACTTTACCGAGTTCAGTAGAGCATTTAGGGAGTATTTACAAATTGAAAAGAATGCTTCACCATTTACCATTAAATATTATATGGAAGATTTAAAAAGTTTTTTTGCTTTTTTGGATGAAGAAGCGGTCAGCCGCCTTGAGGATGTTGATCACCAGCTGATTCGCATATACCTTACAAGGCTGCACGACAAAAAATTGGGACGAAGATCTGTGTCCCGAAAAATATCCAGCCTGAAAAGTCTTTATCGCTATCTCGAGCGTCATAATCATGTGGAAGATAACCCGTTCATTTATGTGAGTATTCCGAAGGCCGAAAAGCCTATTCCGGGATTTTTATATACGGAGGAATTGGAAAAACTGTTTGAAGTGAACGATTTAACTGATCCTCTGGGGCAGCGCAACCAGGCATTGATTGAAACGCTTTATGCAACTGGTATACGCGTCAGTGAATGCCAGGGAATGAAGCTTTCGGATATTGATTTTACCATCGGTACGATGTTCATTAAAGGCAAAGGCAACAAAGAGCGGTATATGCCTTTTGGCCGTTTTGCTGAAATTGCCTTGGAAACTTACCTGAATGATGGGAGAGAAACCTTGCTGAAAAAGGCAGGATCTGCCACGGACGCTGTCTTTCTGAATGCGAGAGGAGGTCCGCTGACTGCCAGAGGAATCAGCACAATTTTGGATAAAATGGTTGAAAAAGCCGCTATGACTGTTCATGTACACCCGCATAAATTACGTCATACATTCGCTACCCATCTGTTGAATGAGGGAGCTGACCTCCGCACGGTACAGGAGTTACTTGGACATGAAAATTTATCATCAACGCAAATTTATACACACGTAACCAAGGATCGTCTGCGCCATGTATACATGAATAGTCATCCGAGAGCAAAAGAATAATCTTCTTAGGAAGAGGTGATGAATGTGGCGGCTGAAATGCATGCGACTACAATTTTTGCTGTTCAGCATAACGGTCAGTGTGCAATGAGTGGTGACGGTCAAGTCACACTGGGCAATGGAGTTGTTATGAAACATAAAGCGCAAAAGGTCCGTTCGCTTTATAAGGGTCAGGTTCTTGCGGGTTTTGCAGGTTCTGTAGCTGATGCATTTACATTATTTGAAAAGTTTGAAGAAAAATTGGAAGCTTTTGATGGCAACCTTGCCAGAGCTGCAGTGGAATTGGCAAAAGAATGGCGGAGTGATAAAGTCCTTCGCAGACTGGAAGCTATGCTTATTGTCATGAACAAGGAAAAAATGTTTCTTGTATCAGGAACCGGTGAGGTCATTGAGCCTGATGATGGTATTCTTGCGATTGGTTCAGGCGGTAACTACGCATTGAGTGCCGGCAGGTCATTAGTCAGACATGCCAACAGTCTGTCAGCAAAGGACATTGCTCAGGCAGCCCTTGAGATAGCCGGTGAAATATGTATCTACACAAATGACTACATTACACTGGAGGTACTTGATTAATAAGGAGGCCTTTGTTGAATGGGTATGGATTATACTCCAAAGCAAATTGTGGAGCAGCTTGATCAGTATATAGTAGGCCAGTCTGAAGCTAAAAAATCAGTTTCCGTGGCATTGAGAAACCGATACCGTCGGATGAAACTTGACGAGAAAATAAAAGATGAGATTGTACCCAAAAATATTTTAATGATTGGTCCTACCGGTGTCGGTAAAACTGAGATTGCACGACGGTTGGCAAATATGGTCAGTGCACCTTTTGTAAAAGTTGAAGCGACCAAATTTACTGAAGTCGGATACGTTGGCCGTGATGTTGAATCAATGGTGCGTGACCTGGTTGAAATGTCTTTGCGCATGGTCAAGGAAGAGAAAATGAGTGAAGTAAAAGACCGTGCTGAAAAAGAGGCCGATAAAAAACTTGTCGAACTGCTTGTGCCACAGGCAAAAAAACAAAACAATATGAAAAATCCATTTGAAATGTTGTTTTCGGCACAGGAAGATGATGACGACTCTGAGGAAGCACCTAAAGACGATGAAATCAGAAACAAGCGGAAACGGGTTGAACATCAGCTGGCATTAGGAGAATTAGAGGACCAAACCGTAACAGTTGAAATCGAGGAATTCCCACCCTCGATGTTTGATATGCTTCAGGGTTCAGGAATGGAACAAATGGGAATGAACATGCAGGATGCTCTTGGCCAGTTCATGCCGAAAAAGAAAAAGAAGCGAAAGCTTCCTGTATCAGAGGCGAGAAAAGTATTAACAACCCAGGAAGCTCAAAAGCTTGTTGATATGGATGAGGCAGCACAGGAAGCGATCACCCGCGCCGAACAGTCCGGAATGTTATTTATCGATGAAATTGATAAAGTCACCGGGGAACAGAGCGGCGCTTCAGCAAATGTATCACGTGAAGGTGTACAGAGGGACATTCTGCCGATAGTTGAGGGATCAACAGTCGTTACAAAGCATGGCCCTGTCAAAACTGACCATATGCTGTTTATTGCAGCAGGTGCATTTCATACGGCAAAGCCATCCGATTTGATACCGGAGCTTCAGGGAAGGTTCCCAATCCGTGTGGAACTGGAAAAGTTGGTTGTTGAAGATTTTAAACGGATTTTAATGGAGCCATCCAATGCCTTGTTGAAACAATATTCAGCATTATTAAAAACAGAAGGTATAAACGTTGCGTTTACAGACCAAGCTGTAAATAGATTGGCAGAAATTGCCTTTCAGGTTAATCAGGAAACGGATAATATTGGTGCAAGAAGACTTCATACGATACTTGAAAAGTTACTAGAAGACTTATCGTTTGAAGCTCCTGATATTAATATGGAGACGATTGAGATCACGGAAGACTATGTCGACAAAAAATTAAGCAATATCATTAAAAATAAAGATTTAAGTCAATTTATTCTTTAAATGAATGAAATGGAGGAATTTTAGAATGGAACTTTTAGAACGCGCAAGAAAAATTAATGCAATGCTGCAGAAAACAACCGGCAAATCGGTGAACTTTAACGATATGTCTGCAACTCTCAGAGATGTTATCAAAGGCAATGTTTTTATAGTCAGCAGGCGAGGCAAGTTGTTGGGTTATGCAATTAATCAGGAAATTGAAAATGAGCGGATGAAATCAATGCTTGAGGAAAGACAATTTCCTGAAGAGTATACGCATGGATTGTTCAATATCTATGAAACAACCGCGAACCTGAATATCGACAGTCCGTTCACGGCTTTCCCAGTAGAAAACCGCGAATTATTCAAAAATGGTTTGACAACTATTGTCCCGATAATCGGCGGCGGAGAACGCTTGGGTACACTTGTGCTCAGCAGGCTTTCAGACAGTTTCAATGAAGATGATCTGCTGCTTGGTGAATATGGTGCGACTGTTGTCGGTATGGAGATCCTGCATGAAAAAACTGAAGAAATCGAGGTTGAAGCCAGAAGTAAAGCTGTTGTACAAATGGCAATCAGCTCACTTTCTTACAGTGAACTGGAAGCTATCGACCACATCTTTGAAGAGCTGAATGGTCATGAAGGGTTGCTTGTTGCCAGTAAAATAGCCGACAGAGTCGGAATTACCAGATCAGTTATCGTTAACGCCCTAAGAAAACTGGAAAGCGCCGGCGTTATCGAATCCCGTTCACTTGGCATGAAAGGAACATATATCAAAGTGTTAAATGATAAGTTCCTTGTTGAATTGGAAAAACTTCGTTCCAGATAAGTCGATTTAATCTTTTAAAAAAACGGTTATCATCATGATAACCGTTTTTTAAAGCTGTTTTTAGATAGATTTCTTTTAAAGTGCTGATCGCAAAAACAAATAAGAAACCATACAATAATCCTTGATTGGTCATGATTGTTATGATATATTTACTTTTGGTGTAATACTGTGTTCACAATCGGATGTGGACATAAACACACACGCTCAGT
>Ga0079226_10000931_pt1 | contig 21889 bp, 18 predicted proteins | sample Poulit2014_FD_76345 | JGI IMG/M metagenome (GOLD analysis project Ga0079226, IMG submission 76345) | Agricultural soil microbial communities from Georgia to study Nitrogen management - Poultry litter 2014 | ecosystem: Environmental > Terrestrial > Soil > Agricultural land | place: USA: Georgia... | reverse complement strand
TCCTTTTCTATCTTCATTCTGCCGGCAACTGGTGTTACACGGCAATAGTTTTCTCTTTTTCAATGAACAATGCCGACAAGGAAGGGGAGCTCACGATTATTCCTTCAGCCGCGGCAAAAGTTCCTGCTTACCCGATAAATTCTGCCGGCAAAACGATTGACACGGCAGTATTACTCTTTGTTTTACAAACTGCTGCCAACTAAGTTTCCTCCACGGCAAAAGTTTTCCTTTTCTATCTTTATTCTGCCGGCAACAGGCTTTACACGGCAGTAGTTTTCCCTTCTTCAATGAATAATGCCGGCAAGGGAGGGGGGCTCACGATTATTCCTTCAGCCGCGGCAAAAGTTCCTGCTTACCCGATAAATTCTGCCGGCAATACGATCGACACGGCAGTATCAAATGTTTTTCCCGAAGTTGTTGCCGGCAATCCTCCCGACACGGCAGTATTACTCTTTGTTTTACAAATTGCTGCCGACTAAGCTCTCTCCACGGCAAAAGTTTCCCTTTTCTCTCTTCATTCTGCCGGCAAATTCCTTTCCACGGCAATTATACTCTTTATTTTGCGGATTGCTGCCGGCAATCCTCCGGCCAACACCAAAACACTTTGGATTCTCTAATAAGTTTTTTTGAATCGGAATTATCTTCTATCTTTATGAGTAAAATAAGATGCAGTACTGTTTACATGATGAACCAGGTAAGTGCGTAGGATATTTCGGACTGTTCTTTCGGAGACTACTCCGTTACTCCAGTTGATGATGGCTTGTGTGGTCATTTTTTGTTCAGGAAATAAAGCCGCGAATTCTATCGTGCCCCGCAAAATATGGCTGGAAAAGTTTTCCTGATAGGTACAATGACAGCATTTGACTTTCCTTTTCTTCCTCTCCATCGTTTGACGACAATGAAGACAGAGTACTCCCTTTTGCAATTCGCTATAGGAATATTTGGGAAAACGACTGAAGGGAGATTGAGTCAAACACTGTGATACCAGTTTGTCAGCTACCTGCTCATGTTTTGTTTGCAGCATTCCGGAAAATTCACTTAAAGCTTGCAGCCAAGTATCTATTTGAGTGGGAAGAACAATCTGTGGGTTTTTATGTGTGAAGAGTGTGCAGGCAGGATTTATAAATACGACATAAGATTTGATGGGGATGGAAATATTCAACTGCGTAAGCAAGGCCTGAAGTTTCATTTCAGTACGCTGCAATTGATGAAAGGGATGATGGTAAAATTTACGGTGGTCGATGGAATATAATTTATCGTCCCGAAATTCGAATTCTCCTTTGATGTTTTTAACTTCGATGAGAACTATCTTGTCTGCAAAAATGAGCAATCCGTCTATCTGAAAGTACGAAGCTTTATGCTCCAGTAATAAACCGTACAACTGCAACGCGTGGACAGAATATTGTTTCAACTTTTCCTCCAATTTTTTCTCGCCAATATACCCTTGCGTCTCATTATAATGCTGCTGTTTTTCATCTGTACTTAATTCTTTCCTTCCTTGCAGATATTCATACAAGCGCAAAACTTCAGTTTTATTTACTTGTGAGACCATATAACACCTCCAATGTAAGTATACCATATTAATTTTCACAATAAACAGAAAACACAAAATATTTCACAACTATTCGCGTACCATAAACCTCTCTCTCAGATAACTTCAGAAAAACTGACTCTTTGTCAAATATGATAACCTCACTCTCTTCCTTGTCAATCCTTAATTCACCCGTGTGTTAAAAAGGACCTCTCCATTCAGTATAGAGCCGAAACCTCTGTCCGCCAGTACCACGAACCAATAAAAAAACCGCACGGAACCAGCAAAACTGATCCCATACGGCTTCATTTTTCATGTCGCATGATTATCTATCAGACAACATACGCTTCTTCTTCGCTGATGACAGCGGCAATCTCACGTTTCTTACCGATAACGTTGATTGGGTCGTGACGAGTAAGTTTACGTAGTGCTGAAAGCATCATACGCAGTTCGTCGCCTTCTTCTACTGCAATTAGAATTTCTTTAGCAAAACTTTCAATTTTGTTGAATGATTCTTGAGTATAAACTTCTGTGTACAATAATTTTTGTTTGTTTTTGTCTTCGCCTGATTTCGCAATTGCTTTTTCCGTACGTAGAATCGCTGATTCCATATTATATACGTACGAAGCCATATCAGCCAAATTGGACAGAATTTCCTGCTCGTCTTCTAGTTTTTGCATGAATTTTTGAGCAGCAAGACCTGCACCCAGTAAGACAATCTTCTTCGCATTTTTCAGTAAATGTTTTTCCTGATCCAATGCTTCTTCACCGACTTCTTCCGGCATCATGGACATAAGCTCATCTTGTAAACCTTGAGCTTGCTCGAGTAGAGGCAGTTCGCCTTTCATAGCTTTTTTAATAAGTGTGCCAGGTACAATCAGACGGTTGATTTCGTTTGTCCCTTCAAAAATACGGTTAATACGGGAGTCACGGTACATTCTGGCTACTTCATATTCTTCCATGAAACCATATCCTCCGTGAAGTTGCAGTGCTTCATCGACAGATGCATCCAGCAGCTCTGTTGCTGTATATTTGTTCATGGAACATTCGATTTGATATTCTGCAATCACTTTGGCAATCTCTCTGCCATCTTTTAGTTGCTCATCGGTTAAATTCCCCATGCTTTGTTCGAATAACCCGACAGTACGATACACGGCACTTTCATTCGCATACGTGTCTGCAGCCATTTTTCCAAGCTTTTCCTGTGTTAAAGAGAAGCTGGCAATCGTGCGGTCAAACTGTTTACGCTGGTTCGCATACGTAGAAGCTAATTCGATGGAACGTTTTGAACCGCCAACGCCTCCAATAGCCAATTTGTAACGGCCGACGTTTAAAATGTTAAACGCAATGATGTGCCCGCGGCCTTTTTCACCAAGTAAATTCTCTACTGGAACTTTTGCATCTTCTAAAATTAATGTTCTGGTAGAAGAACTCTTAATGCCCATTTTGTCTTCTTCCGGACCGACAGATACGCCGTCAAATTCACGTTCGACAATAAATGCCGAGAAATGTTCGCCATCAATTTTTGCATATACAATAAATACATCCGCAAAGGCAGAGTTCGTGATCCACTGCTTCTCCCCATTTAAAATGTAGTGCGTGCCTTCTTCATTTAAAACAGCTGTTGTTTTCGCACCCATCGCGTCAGACCCGGAACTAGGCTCTGTTAAAGCATAGGCTGCCAAAAGTTCACCTGTTGCAATTTTAGGTAAGTATTGTTGCTTCTGGTCATCGTTACCGAAAAACACAATTGGAAGCGAGCCAATACCAACGTGCGCACCGTGTGTGACAGAGAAACCGCCAGCACGGGAGAACTTTTCAGTAATTAAGGACGAACTGATTTTATCTAATTGTAAGCCGCCGTACTCTTCCGGAATATCTGCACTTAACAGTCCTAAATCGCCAGCTTTTTTAAGCAGTTCAACAGAATGATCAAATTCATGGTTTTCTAAATTATCAATTCTTGGTACTACTTCTCCTAAAACAAAGTCTTCTGTAGTTTTCGCAATCATTTTATGTTCATCAGTAAAATCTTCTGGTGTGATGACATCTTCCCCGTCTAAATCTTCCGTTAAAAATGCTCCACCTTTAAATGTCTTTTCACTCATTTGTAACTTCCTTTCCTCTTTGTTGAAATTTTATAAAATGTCACCCATCTCATTTTGCCGTTTTCGATATATCTGAACTTCTGATATTCCAAGAAGTTCGAACGCAACTTTTGAAAATGACATGAGTGACATACATTCATGGAGTAAAACTCGGAACAAAGCGCTGGTCATTGTTCAAAAACTTATACGAGTTCGAACACGCCTGCAGCGCCCATCCCGCCACCGATACACATGGTGACAACGCCAAATTGCTCATTGCGGCGCTTCATTTCGTGAATTAAGGACAGAGTCAATTTAGTTCCTGTCATGCCAAGCGGGTGGCCAAGGGCAATGGCTCCCCCATTCACATTCACTTTTTCATGATCCAACCCTAATGTACGGATCACTTGTAAAGACTGAGAGGCAAAAGCTTCATTCAGCTCAAATACGCCGATATCTGAAATATCCAAGCCAGCCAATTTCAATGCTTTTGGCACTGCTTCCGCTGGTCCTACCCCCATTATCTCCGGCGGTACACCTGCTACTGCAAAAGAACGGAATTTAACTAAAGGCGTTAACCCTTCTGCATCTGCTTTTTCTTTATCCATCACTAATACAGATCCTGCCCCATCACTCATTTGGGACGAGTTTCCAGCTGTAACAGAACCATTGACAGAGAATGCCGGACGAAGCTTACCGAGAACCTCCGGCGTTGTGCCCGGGCGGACTCCTTCGTCTGTATCAAACATAAAGGAGGTTTCTTCAATTTTATGTTTGGCACCGACAAATCGCTGTTTTACTTCCACTGGTACAATCTCATCTTGAAATCGTCCATTCTTAATAGCTGCCTCTGCGCGTTTATGACTTTCTGCTGCAAACGCATCCTGATCTTCTCTCGACACCCCGTACTGATTCGCTACTTCTTCTGCTGTATGGCCCATGGACATGTAATATTCCGGAGCTTCTTCTACAAGTGTGGAGTTCGGCCGAATCACATGACCCCCCATAGGAACCAAACTCATAGATTCTGCTCCGCCTGCAATAATAGTATCACTATTACCCAGCATGATACGTTCTGCTCCATAAGCAATACTTTGCAGACCAGAAGAACAGAACCGATTTACGGTAATTGCCGGTGTATCTGTTTTCAGCCCGGCAAGGCCTGCGATATTATTCGCCATATTCATGCCCTGTTCTGCTTCCGGCATCGCGTTACCAATAATGACATCATCGATATTTCCATCGTAATTATCTACACGTTTTAAGGTTTCCTTAATGGTTAATGCAGCTAAATCATCTGGTCTTGTATTGGCGAGCGACCCCTTATGCGCTCGTCCTACCGGGGTTCTTGCCCCCGCAACAATGACTGCTTCTTTCACAATAACTCCTCCTTCTAACATTCGATACATTCTTTTATAATTAGTTACGTAATGGTTTTCCTTTTGTTAACATATGCTGCATACGCTGTTGTGTTTTTGGTTCTCCGATTAAACTTAAGAACGCTTCTTTTTCTAAACTGAGCATTGTATCCTCATCAATAAGCGTACCTTGTTTAATTCGTCCGCCTGATAATACGTAAGCTAATTTTTCTGCAATTTTCAAATCATGATCGGAGGCATAGCCGCCTTGATGCAAGCCTTTCGCTCCCAGCAACATGGCTCCGTAGCCAGCGTCCCCGACAACTGGAACTTTTTCGCGCTTCGGTGGCGTGTAACCTGCTTTTGCCAAACCTAACGCACGTTGTTTAGCGTCATACAATAAGTGGTCAGGGTTCACACTGATACCATCATGCTTATTTAAAAAGCCGTTTTCTCTTGCTTCTTGAGCAGAGGTGGATACAGAAGCCATCGCCACTCTTTCAAAAACAGTATTCGCAACTTTGGATAAATCAAAGTTCACACCTTCCGGCATATCCCGCAGCATCTTTAAATAAAGCTCTTTTGTTCCACCGCCGCCAGGGATCAAGCCGACACCTGCTTCCACTAAGCCAATGTATGCTTCCTGGGACGCCTGGACACCCGCAGCTGGAAGTGTTACCTCTGCTCCACCACCTAACGTCATGTTAAATGGCGCGGACACGACTGGTTTCTTCGAGTATTTGATATTTAAAGCCATGTTTTGGAATTGACGAACGACCATGTCCAGTTCAAAGAAATTATCGTCTTGTGCTTCCATCAGCATTAATCCGATATTAGCTCCTACACAGAAGTTCTTGCCTTGGTTCCCTATTACCAGGCCATCATAATTGGCTTCGACTTCTTCGATTGATTGGTTAATCATCTGAATGACATCCAACCCAATAGCGTTACTCTGCGAAGTGAACTCCAACAACGCAATGCCGTCACCAATATCAATTAAACTGGCACCTTTGTTTTTCTTAATGACTTTATTCGTATCTTTCAAGCTTTGAATATGGATTTCTTTCGGATTGACTGCTAATAGCTTATATTCGCCTTGATGAAAGAAGTAAGTCTGTCCATCCTTATATTGATAGAATGATTCATTGCCTGCTGCTACCATATCTTCTACCCATTTAGGAATGGTTTCCCCGTCTTCTTTCATGCGTTCTACAGTTTGAGCCGCACCCAGGATGTCCCAGATTTCAAATGGACCTACTTCCCAGCCAAAGCCCCACTTCATCGCGTTATCTATTTGAGCGACATCATCAGCAATCACACCTGTTAACTCCGCGGAATATAATAACGTCGGCTTTAAAATACTCCATAAGAAATCACTCGCTTTATCGCCTTTTTGCGACAGAAGTGTTTGTATTTTCTTTTTTGTACCTTTTTGTTGCTTGGCCATTTCAACCGCAGATGTTTTTAATTTGCCACGCTCTTCATATTCCAGCGTTTCCGGGTTAATTTGGAAAATTTGGCTGCCTTCTTTGGTTTTCTTCTTGTAATAAAAACCTTGTTTAGCTTTGGCACCAATCCAGCCATTTTCATTCATTTTTTGGACAAATTCCGGGATTTCAAAAACTTTCTTCTCGTCACCTTCCACTTGATCATGTACGTTTTTCGCTACACTGATAAACGTATCCAAACCGACGACGTCCAAAGTACGGAAAGTAGCACTTTTCGGCCGGCCAATTAAAGGACCTGTAATCGAGTCGACTTCCCCAACAGACAAGCCGTGACGCAGCATTTCTTGAACGGTAATTTGCAAGCCATAGGTTCCAATACGGTTTCCGACAAAGTTCGGTGTATCTTTTGCTTCAACGACTCCTTTACCCAAGACATCTTCGCCAAAACGCTTTACAAACTCTACTACTTCAGGGTCTGTATGCTGTGTTGGGATTACTTCCAGCAATTTCAAATAACGCGGTGGGTTAAAGAAATGCGTTCCTAAAAAATGCGCTTTCATATCATCGGAACAATCTTCTATCATCGCTTCTACTGAAATTCCAGATGTATTCGATGTGACCAATGTTCCTGCTTTTCGATACTGATCTACGTCAGCAAATACTTTTTTCTTTATGTCTAAATTTTCGACAACAACTTCAATAATCCAATCTACTTCACTTAACTTTTCCATATCATCCGTCATATTGCCAACTTGAATGAGGTCTAAAGACTTTTTAGAAGTAATCGGGGAGGGATTTTGTTTTGTCAAAGCTTTTTTACTTTGCTCACCTAAACGATTTCGAACCGATTTATCCTCTAACGTTTTTCCTTTGCTTGCTTCTTCCTTCGACACCTCTTTTGGCACAACATCCAGCATAATAGAAGGAATGCCAATATTGGCTAAATGTGCAGCAATACTGGAGCCCATGACACCAGACCCTAATACAGCTGCTCGCTTGATCTCTTCGTTCATTAAATACTCCTCCTTACATCATTGTTGAAATTCTTTAATCATGATTAGCAACAGCTTGAATGAACCATCATTCATTGCTTTGCCAAAAAAAATACAACTTCTATTCTCTATAGTAAACGATTTCATCTTATTTAGCAACCCTTTAGCTGAAAACGCTTTATATTTTTTATCTGTATGAAACCTATAGATAGAAGAAACTCAATCAACCTTGTACCTTAGATTTTCATTCTTCCGTTTCTCCTAGCTATTTTGGCGTTGCTTATTCGGTTTCATCCTTATATATTTATTTCCTTCAAGATTCTTTCATTCTAATGCACGTGTCTAATCAGCTCGTTAGAACTTATTCTACAGGCATATTTTGTAATACCAATTGATTGAACTGCTGTACGGTTTCAAAATAATACAGCGATTCTTTTTTCATTTGATTTTTTATTTCGGGGATGCTGTGAGACCAACCAGCAGACGCAAAATCCACGTTGCAACTATTTGCCATATCCAACCCGGGCTTTGAATCGTCCAATACCAATGCCGCGTGCTCCGGAATATGAAATCGTTTTAAAATTTCTCTAATTGGATAAGCATTCGGCTTTCTTTGGTGTTCAGGAAGTTCCCATCCAAAAACAGCATCCGGCAAAAATCCGCAATGCGAGGCATAATCTCTTTCTATTTTATCTTTTTCAGAATGAGAAACAACTGTTATAATGCCCCCTTTTCTCTTGAATTCCGTAATTGTCTCTACAAATAATTCGTAAAAATCAGGTGTGGCAGAACTCGTATATCGCTTCCAAATTTGTTGTTGCTTTTGCTGCTCTTCTTCTGTAAATTGCATAATATTTGTACATAATGCGGAAAATCCCGGATGAAAGCAATATTTTACAAATTCTTGATAAGTAACAGGCCTTTCATTGGGCCTTAATTGTTCAAGGGCTTCTGCAAAGGAAGGGTAATGTATTTCCGGGGTGCTTTTCACAGCTGTATCATCATGATCTAAAATTAAACATTTATAGTGCAGATCCAAATTATTTTCCTCCTCCATCATTAGCTTCCAGCGTAAACTTCACTATTATCTTCTGCGATTTTAATGCATCATATAATATGAAATTTGTTATTTAATTTTCTATTGCTGCATCAGCGATCAATGACACAGCCTAAATCTTCCATTTTATTGCATAGTTCTTCTAAGGTCGTAACACCAGGATTGTAATCGACTTGTATCATTTTTCTATGAGAATGAATGTGCACATGCTTGACTCCTGCCAAAGATTCCAATTTCTCTTTGACTCTTCTCTCAGACATACTTTTTGTCATTTGCTGCACGTAAATATCGACATCCATATACATAAACCCCTTTGACATGGTTTGATTACGTTTATTTTATCATGTTTTCATATTTCGTACATCTTAAATCTCAAAAATCTCAAATAGGAATCATTCCGTTTTACAAATCGGAATCATTCCGATAGAATAAATAAGAACTGTATAGGAGGACGGCCATTGAAAAAGGTAATAGGCTTGGCATTGCTCAGCATTCTGGTGCTTAGCGCTTGTCAATCGGACAAAACAAATCAAGAAGAAACGAACGGGTTGCACATTTACACTTCCATTTATCCTATTCAATATATGGTGGAAGAAATCGCAGAAGAAAATACCAGCGTAGAATCAGTTTACCCTCCAGGTGTAGACGCCCATACGTATGAACCTTCCTCGAAAGAAATCACTGAGATTGCAAAAGGAGACGCTTTTATTTATTTGGGAAAAGGCATGGAAAGTTTTGCAGAAACTACAGCTGATACATTAGAATCTCAAGATACGACGTTGCTCGAAATCGGTGATAATACGTCCTTGTTTGATAAAGAATCAGCGGACGATGATTTAGATCCTCATATTTGGTTAGATCCGATTCGGATGATTGACATGGGGGAAATGGTGAAAGATACCCTCATTGAATTAGATCCTGACCAGGAAGCCGCGATCGAGGAAAATTATAAAGATTTTAAAAAAGAAATGGAAACGTTAGACGATTTATTTACAGAAACATTAGAAGACAAAAAGCAAAAAGATATTCTTGTTTCTCATGCAGCCTATGGATATTGGGAAGAACGCTACGGCATTCATCAAATTGCTATTAGCGGGCTGTCCTCAAGTGATGAGCCATCCCAAAAAGAACTGACAGAAATAACTTCTCTAGCTGAGGAGAAAAACATTCATTACGTTATTTTTGAAGCGTCGACTTCCAATAAAACAGCAGCTATTATTCAAGATAGCATCGGAGCTGACAAATTAGCTATTCATAACTTGGAAGTATTAACCGAAGAAGATGTAGAAAAAGACAGAGATTACCCTTCTATCATGAAGGACAATCTCAAAGTATTAGATCAAGCAACCAGCAAAGGAGAAGATTCAGATGCCTAATTCCATTATTCGTTTAGAAAATGTTGATTTTTCCTATGGCAATAAAAAAGTCTTAGAAAATGTCAATCTCAATATTGAACAAGGCATGTTTATGGGGTTAGTCGGACCAAATGGCGGCGGTAAATCGACACTTATCCAATTAGTACTCGGGCTCCTCACACCTGATAAGGGAAAGATTCACTTATTGAATCAGCCGATTGAACACTTTAAACAATGGAATCGCATCGGTTTCGTTCCTCAAAAAGCAAATACGTTCAATAAAGGGTTTCCAGCGACTGTCTTTGAAGTAGTGGCCATGGGACTCACGGCTAAATTAGGTTATCTTCATTTTATGAAGAAAAAAGATAAGCAACGCGTTTATGAAGCTATATCTCTTGTCGGTATGGAAGACGAAGCTCATCGTAATATCGGCAATTTATCCGGGGGACAACAACAGCGCATTTTTATCGCGAGGGCGCTGGTCAGTGAACCCGAATTGCTTATTTTAGACGAACCGACCGTTGGGATTGACTACCAGAATGTCGATCGCTTTTATGAACTGTTACATCGGCTCAATCAAGAAGAAAATATTACGTTGTTGTTGGTGAGTCACGATACAGGAGTTTTAACAAAATACGCTACGAACGTCGTTTGCTTAAATAAAACATTGCATTTTCACGGGAATTCCGAAGAATATACAGCATTATCAACAGATTATTTATCGGAAATATATGGTCATCCCGTGCAAGTTGTTGTACATGACCATGGATAAATGGAGGGCTTTATGTTTTCAGACATCATCACTTTCGACTTTTTACGTCATACATTTTTAACCGGTTTATTAATCGGGCTTATCGCGCCTCTGCTGGGCAGCTTCTTAGTTGTTCGCAGGCTGTCGCTTTTAGCTGACGCGCTTTCTCATGTCACGTTAGCAGGGATTGCTTTCGGACTTTTTATCGAAAAACAGTTTTTAATTGCTTTTAGCCCTCTTTACAGCGGCATGGGCTTTTCCATCATTGGCGCTGTGTTAATTGAAAAGTTGCGCAGTCTTTATAAAGCTTATCAAGAAATAGGCATCCCGATTATTTTAAGCGGAGGTGTTGGGCTGAGTGTGATTTTCATAGCACTTGCTAATGGATTCAACACGGATTTATTCGGATTTTTATTTGGTTCCGTTTCCGCAGTCACCATAAATGATTTGTATTTAATTAGCGCTATTTCTATTTTTGTTATTCTGGCTATCGTTTTATTTTATAAGGAACTGCTCACCCTGTCGTTTGATGAGGAGCACGCTACAGTGTCCGGCATACATTCCAAACGGATCCACTTTTTGTTCATTGTACTAACAGCACTGGTCATAGCAGCATCCATCCGTATTGTCGGTGTCTTACTTGTTTCTGCTTTAATGACCTTGCCAGTCGCTGCAGCCATGCGGCTTGCTCAAAGTTTTAAACAACTTATGGTTCTATCCATCATTTTAGCAGAGTTCTCTGTTATTACCGGATTAATTTCTGGATACTATGCGAATATCCCTCCAGGCGGCACGATTGTGGTCATCAGTATTATTGTCTTAATGTTAGCTTTTCTTTGGAATAAGATAACATTAAAACATCCCAAAGGAGATAGAGTCTCATGAATAAAAACCAAGCGATTCAACTTCTAAAACAACGTGGATATAAAATGACGAAACGACGGAAAGATATTCTCACGTTTTTCAGCCGCGAAGATAAATACTACACAGCCAAATCTTTATATGAATACATGGAGTCGATTTACCCTGGGATCAGTTTTGACACCGTTTATCGAAATTTGCATTTATACCATGATTTGGGCATTTTAGAATCGACCGATTTATATGCAGAAAAACATTTTCGAATGAACTGCGGTGATCAGCACCATCATCATTTTATTTGCAGCAAGTGCGGCAGAACTAAAAAAATAAATCTATGCCCCATGGATGAGGTTCACGAACTGTTAGGAACATATCAAATAGAAGGTCATAAGTTTGAAGTATATGGATTATGTCCTGATTGTCAGGTGCTGGCGTCATGAAGCGATCTGTACTATTATATCTCGGAGTAGGCTTCGGAGGTATGATAGGAGCAAGTGCACGTTATGTACTCTCAATACTTCTTGAGAACGGTTCTGTTTCTTTCTTTCCATGGGCGACGCTGCTCGTTAATTTGAGCGGCGCTTTTATACTTACTTTTATTGGATTTTCTCCGTATATGAAAAGCAAGTTAAATCCGGTGCTGTTGACGTCTATCAATACAGGTATGATAGGAGCTTTCACTACTTTTTCAACCATTCAATTAGAGGCCATTCAGCTACTGGATACGAATACGTTTATGGGTTTCTTTTATATTGGAATAACCCTTTTAGGCGGATTGCTTTGCAGCTTTCTCGGTATCAAAGCAGCCCCTTTCTTCCGTAAGCAAAAGGAGGCTCGCTTATGAATATTATATTAGTTGCTGGCGGCGGATTTCTAGGCGCTGTCATCCGCTTTTTCATCTCTAATACATTTAACAAACATGTCGCTGGAACATGGATCGCTAATATTTCAGGTTCCATTTTACTCGCCTGGTTATATCGCAGTTTCCTGGATGAATCCATATCCAGTGCTGTATGGTTGTTTTGGGGGATTGGTTTCAGTGGAGCTTATACTACTTTTTCCACTTTTGGAAGTGAAGTCATTCAATTCATTATGGCCAAAAGATTTGTAGCAGCTTTTATATATATTTTTATCTCTTTTGCAATTGCCTTAACAGCCGTTTATATTCTTATTCTAATGTAAAAAGCGTATCTTAAAAAAGATACGCTTTTCATTAGATAAACTTATTTTACTCTTCTTACCATACCACTGAATTGCCCTTTCCAATATCCGCTATCCATATCAGCTACTGCAACACCGGTACTGCTTTGAGAACCAATAAACTTGCCACCGCCCATATAGATACCTACATGACCATTGGAACCATTGGTATTAAAGAAGACTAAATCTCCTGGTTGAGCATCACTGTAGCTAACTTTCTTACCTGAGCTTACCAAGCCGCCAGTTGAGCGAGGTAAAGATTTACCTTCTTGTTCATACGCCCAAGAAACAAATCCGGAACAATCAAATTGACCAGCGCTAGGGTCTTTTGCTCCCCAAACGTATGTAGAGTTGCCTACAAATTTTTGACCTGCAGTGATTGCACTGCCACCGCCGCTGCTTTTTCCACTATCAGCTTTCACATTCACATCCTTATCATCGTTATTATTGGATGAATTATTGGAACTGTTTGAGCTGCTGCTGTTGGAACTTGAAACACTCGAGCTTGAACTGCTTGAATTTGAATTGCTTGAATTGCTTGAGTTACTTGCGTTGCTTGAATTTGAGTTGTTCGAGCTGCTTGAGCTGTTTGAGCTTGAATTATCAGAGCTTGAACTGCTTGAACCCGAATTGTTGGAGCTTGAGTTACTGGAATCATCTGAAGTCGACTCATTTGAGTTCGAGTCGTCAGAACTTGAACTTGATTCATCATCGTTCGTGTCTTCATCACTGTCATCGGAGTCATCGGATTCCGGTGCTGGAGCTGCTAAAGCAGCTTGGACTTCCGCTTCTAGATCTGATAAGTCGTTGTCTTCTGTTTCCAGGTCACTTTTTTTATCTTCCAGTTTTTGTTTTTTATCTTTTTGTTCTTTTTTCTTTGATTCTAGTTCATCTTTCTGACTGTCCATTGTTTCCATAATTGCTTCTAATTCTACTTTTTCCGCTTCTTGGTTGTCTAATTTTTCAGAAATAGTATTTTGTTTTTCTTCTACTGCTTCTTTATCTGCTTCTTGTTCTTCAATTAAAGACATATCAGCGTCTGTAATAGTCTTTTGAGCCTTGGCTTTACTAATAGCTTTCATTGGATTAAACCCGTCAGAGTTAAATAGATTTTCTAAAATTACTTGTACAATGGTTGGCTGACCACCGTTTTCCTGGTAAGCAGCTAAACGATCTTTCAATGTATCTCCACGCTCTTCCATGGTTTTTTCAATTTCTTCGATTTCAGCTTCCAAATCGTCTACTTCCGATTGGTATTTTTTAATTTTTTCTTCTGTATTGTCAACTTGTTCGCCATTTTTTTCAATAGAACTTTCTATTCGATCGATTTTTTGATTTAATTCTTCGACATCAATCAAAATATCAGCAATCTTAGATTCTGCTTTAGATAAATCCGCCTTAATTTCTTGACGATTATCTTTAATATCATTTAATGACTTTTCAGCAAACACAGATGTATCGGCAAAAACCGTACTGCCTAAAGTAACTGCCGCAATGGCACTTACTGTCAAGATACTTTTTTTCAAATGTAAACTCTCCTTTATATGTAGAACTTTCTCGTTTCCATATGTATATTTTTTATTTATTTTGAAATCTTTTCCAAATCCAAACATAGTATACCATGTTAAAATGACAGTTATGTTTTAATAATGTTACAAGTATATTTCATTTCCATAATTTGGTTGTAACATTTAAAAACTGTTGTGACAGTATTTTTCTCGGGGAGTTTTTTGTCATGTAATATTCTATTCTTGCGTTGTAATACTATGTAAAAATAATAGTAAACATCACGGTTACAGCTGACAAGACAAAGAACTTCTTAAATAACTTCCACATTATAAAGCAGTTGTCACTTGTTAAAAAAGATAGCACCCGTTTTCTTTAAAATCTGAAGATGAGCGTAAGAATAATTAAGGATAGTGACCGTCTTTCGTGAAATTCGAAGTTTAGCGTAAGAATAAAGAAAGATAGTGCCCGATTTCCGGGAAATATGAGGATCAGAGTAAGAATAAAAATTGATTGTGACCGTCTTTCGTGAAATCTGAAAATTAGAGTAAGAATAAATAAGGATTGTGCCCGTCGTACGCGGAATTTGAAAATCAGAGTAAGAATAAACAAAGATAGCGCCCGTCATTCGGGAATAAACAGGAACATCGTAAGAATGAAAATAATCACAGCAAAAATTCTGTATGAGCGATAGAAAGCCTGGCATTCATCAAGCTTTAGAGGCTGGCGTCTTAATTTTCATTGATACAAAAGAAAATTTCACATTTCCTTACCCGCTAAAAGCACGCACAAAAAAGCTGCCTCCCTTTTCAAAGAGAGACAGCTTATTATTTATTTCATTAAAATTGTGCTGTTTCCGTAGATCCTTCCAATGCAACTGTTGAAGACTCTCCTTCAGATATAACCTGAGCCACTTCATCAAAGTAACCTGTTCCAACTTCTCTTTGGTGACGAGTCGCAGAATAGCCGTGTTTTTCACTGGCAAATTCAGCTTGTTGTACGCGGGAGTACGCGCCCATTCCTTCGTCTTTATATTGGCGAGCCAATTCAAACATACTGTGGTTCAATGTATGGAAACCGGCTAATGTAACAAACTGGAACTTATATCCCATTTTAGCGATTTCTTTTTGAAAGTCACTGGCTTCTTTTTCAGTCATATGTTTTAACCAATTAAATGAAGGGGAACAGTTATAAGCTAATAATTGATTTGGATACTCTGCATGAATCGCATCAGCGAATTTCTTCGCTTCATCTAAATCCGGCTCTGCTGTTTCACACCAGATTAAGTCAGCATATGGTGCATAAGACAGGCCGCGAGCAATCGCTTGATCGATTCCAGATTTTGTGCGGTAAAATCCTTCTTGTGTTCTTTCTCCAGTTAAGAATGGAGCATCTGCCGGATCGATATCACTGGTGATTAAATCAGCCGCATTCGCGTCCGTTCTCGCCATGATAATGGTAGGTGTACCCATAACGTCAGCAGCAAATCGTGCAGAAACCAAGTTTTTAACAGCTTGCTGAGTCGGTAATAGAACTTTTCCGCCTAAATGACCACATTTTTTCTCAGAAGCCAGCTGGTCTTCAAAATGAACACCTGAAGCACCATTTTCAATCATACCTTTCATTAACTCAAATACGTTTAAATGTCCGCCAAATCCTGCTTCCGCATCAGCTACAATCGGAGCGAACCAATCGCGCGTCATTTCTCCTTCTGAATATTCCACCTGGTCCGCACGCTGCAAAGCATTGTTGATGCGGCGAACGACTTGAGGAACACTGTTTGCCGGGTATAAACTTTGATCCGGATACATTTGACCACCCATATTTGCGTCAGCTGCTACTTGCCAGCCGCTTAAGTAGATGGCTTTCAATCCTGCTCTAACTTGTTGTACGGCCTGATTCCCTGTTAGAGCCCCTAATGTGTTTACATAATTTTCTTCATTGATTAACTTCCATAATTTCTCTGATCCTTTTTGTGCCAAAGTATGTTCAATATCGATAGAACCGCGTAAGCGAATCACATCTTCTGCAGAGTACGGTCTTGTAATTCCTTCCCATCTTGCGCTTGTTTTCCAATCGTTATGTAATTGTTCTGCTCTTTCTTTATACATGTTAAGTCCTCCTTGTTTTTCCAGGCTAAATGAAATTGGTTTAAACCGAATCCATTTAGCCTAGTTGAATTCATCATTTATATTTAACGAAACACTTGTTACCGAAAACATATCGTAAAACTTCTCTCTGTTATTAATCTTCTTTTTTGGATAAGCAATAATCACAAGTCAATGTATAACTTTTAGCCGATATATGAGTACCGCATTCCGGGCAAGTTGCGTGGTTATGTCCTTCTCTCATTGTGAATACCTCCATTTAGATAGATGTTTTATATCAAACAAGCCTGTTCGGCTTAGAATGAGACGATTGTACTTTTTGTTATAACACAGATGATAAACAGTAAATTTTCTTTTGTTTCAAATATTAATCTTCTTTTTTAGATAAGCAATAGTCACAAGTCAGTGTGTAACTCTTAGCAGATATCTTTGCACCACACTCAGGGCAAGTTGCATGATTGTGTTTTTCCATCATTGCGAGCACCTCCATTTTGTATAACAGTTTTGCTTTCTTTTCATCTGTTATATTACAGTATATCTTGTTTCATAAAAAATGCAAGGGGTTTTTAAAAATTTTTTTGATTTTTTTATTCTAATCAACTATGAATTGCAAGAGAACCCTTTTTCCCGTACGATAATAGCAACTTGTTTGATAGGAGATTTTTTTATGAAAATACCTGGACATCGAATTATTAAGACAACATTGGCAGTATTTTTAACCGCTTATATTTGTTTTCTCCTGCAGTGGCCGGCTGTTTTTGCTGTCATTACTGCCATTGTGACCATGGAACCAACTGTTAGTGCATCCATTAAAAAAGGAGTTGTTCGATTTCCGGCATCAGCGATTGGTGCACTTTACGCTGTCTCATTTGTTTCCTTATTTGGTAATTCACCAATTACTTACACATTGGCTGCATCTTTAACGATTCTGACTTGTTATCTTTTACGACTGCAGACAGGCCTTTTAGTGGCAACTTTGACTGCTGTTGCCATGGTGGAAACGATACATAGTAACTTTTTTCTTGCTTTTTTAATCCGGCTCGGTACTACAACAACTGGATTGGTCGTTGCTACAATTGTGAACCTCATTATTTTCCCGCCGAACTATACAAAAGACATTCAACAGCATATGAAACAGATCTATATAAAAATGGCGGAAACAATTCGGCAAGTCGCCGCTTTAGAAAATAAAAAATTACTCCAAAGAAACATGAAACAAATTCAAGCGAAATTAAAAAAAGCGAAACAATTCCTGCAATATCAAAAAGATCAGGAAGAGTATGCACTGCAAGCGATAGTGATGACCAACGATGAACAAATTCAAGAAGAAGAAACATTTTTTCGAAAGCTGCAACTGATTTATTATCATTTATCAAACATTACTGAATTAAAAATAGAACAAATGACTTTTTCAAAAGAACATAAAAAGGTAATCCAGGACGCTCTTTTTCAATTGGCTGATATGTTAGAAAGCGAACCGCTTCAGCAGACAGAGACGTATGAAATCAAATTGCGAGAATTGCTCGATCTATTCTGGAATAACTCCCACCCTGCTTACAAGGAGACAGATACGCAACTGCCACACGAATTAACAATTTTATATGAATTAGTAACCATTTTTTACATTGCCCAAAGCTTAGCTCCTAAAAAAAGAACCTTGCAAAAGCCTGAACTTCGATAACTAAAACGAATCGAAGCGAAAGGCAGCCGCAAGGTTCTTTTTTGTATGTTATTGAGCAATACGCTGTTTTTCTTTAAATTCTAATCTTCTCTGATGCAAGATCGGCTCTGTATATCCATTCGGTTGTGCTTCCGCTTTGAACACTAAATCACAAGCCGCTTGAAAAGCAACCGATTCATCAAAGTTCGGTGCCATAGGACGGTAATTCGCATCCCCTTCATTTTGCCCGTCTACAATTTTAGCCATTTTATGGAACGTATCCATAATCTCATCCTTTGAAACTACTCCATGATGCAGCCAGTTCGCCACCATTTGGCTCGAGATACGCAAGGTCGCACGATCTTCCATCATACCAATGTCATTAATATCAGGAACTTTCGAACAACCGATGCCTTGCTCAACCCAACGGACAACATACCCCAGCATCTTTTGAATATGGTTTTCAATTTCTGCTGTCTTGTCTGTTTCATTCCAATTAGGATTTTCAGCGAATGGAATTTTCAAAATATCGTCCTGATAATCATTTTTGGTACCAGCTTCAATTAGCTGATCTTGTACTTTTTGCACACTTACTTCATGGTAATGCAGCGCATGCACTGTAGCAGCTGTTGGCGATGGAACCCAAGCTGTATTGGCTCCTGCAAGCACATGATTAATTTTGTCTTTGCTCATCTCCAGCATTTCATCCGGTTTTGGCCACATACCTTTTCCGATTTGTGCTTCCTGCTGGAAACCGGCGTTGAGTCCTGCTTCCACATTATTCTTCTCATAGGACTGGAACCAGTCCATTCCTTTCATATCAGCTGTCCGCTCAAAAGCACCGCCATTCATGGACGTATGAATTTCGTCACCCGTTCGGTCCAACCAGCCTGTGTTAATAAAGATTGCACGTTCTTTTGCTTGAGAAATACAATTCTTCAAATTCAAACTTGTCCGTCGTTCTTCATCCATGATACCCATTTTCAATGTATACTTTTCTAAGTTCAATATCTCTTCAATGGCCGCAAACAAATCATTCGTAAACGCGACTTCTTCCGAGCCGTGCATCTTCGGTTTTACAATATAAATCGACCCTTCTTTCGAGTTCACATGCTTTCCTTTCCCAAGTACATTATGTTTGGCAATTAAACTCGTACAAATGCCATCTAAAATACCTTCATATACTTCGGAACCATCGGGCAATAGAACTGCATTGTTCGTCATCAGGTGGCCAACGTTCCTCACCAGCATTAAGACGCGTCCTGATAAAGTTATATTGCCGCCCTTTGTTGTTTGATATTCGCGGTCGTCATTAAATGTACGATGGACTGTCTGGTCGCCTTTTTGGAAAGAAGTCGTCAACTCCCCTCTGATTAATCCTTTCCAGTTGCGGTACACGTCCACTTTATCTTCTGCATCTACTGCTGCAATCGAATCTTCACAATCCATAATACTCGTAATAGCAGATTCAACCGCCACATCTTTGATATGGGCAGGATCTGTTTTTCCAATTGGATGGTTTGCATCAATTTGAATATCAAGATGCAACCCATTGTTTTCTAATAAAATAGAAGTCGGTTGTTGCTTCTCTCCCTGGTATCCTTTGAATTGCTGTGTATTTTTTAAAGTCGTTGAAGAACCATTCGCTAATTCAAAAGCAACGCCATCTTCTTGTACTTCAATTTTGGTTACATCCTGGTAATTTCCAGAAGCAAGTGGTACTGTTTCATCTAAAAAGGCCTTACTTTTTTCAATGACCTGCTTCCCTCGAACCGGATTGTAAGCAGTTCCTTTTTCTTGTCCATTTTCTTCAGAAATAATATCCGTCCCGTAAAATGCATCGTATAAAGAACCCCAACGTGAGTTAGCAGCGTTAATAGAATAACGCGGATTATTAATCGGAACGACTAGCTGCGGGCCGGCAATTTGTGAAATTTCATCATCCACCTTGTCTACATTGATCGTGAAATCTTCTGCAACAGGTTCTATGTAGCCAATTTCCTCCAGAAACTGCTCATACTCCTGCGGGTCAACTGTTTTATGTTTTGTATGCCAGTCTGTAATTTGCTGTTGCATTTTTTCACGGGTAGCCAATAATTGTTTATTTCTCGGAGAAAATTCCGTCACAATTTTTTCAAATCCCGACCAGAACTGTTCTCTATCAAGTTCTGCATCTTCCAACGCTTCCTCATTAATAAACTGATATAAATCTTCTGCAACTTTAATGGAGCCAACATCTTTATAATTTGTCATATTTTCTTCCTCCTGTTTTAGTATAGTTTGATTATTTAATGACTATTATATAACAGGAAGAACAAAAAAAGCAATGGGTTTACCAAAAAAGTTCGTCTTTCAAGTTCAAAATCATATATAACGCGTTTAAAAATATAATATAGAAAATCCTGTTACAGTATCTGTTTCAATTTTCCTTTGGTGTGCAATGACTAATGACAATGATATACACAAATTCTGTGTAAAAGGACACTGTTTATAGCATTGTTATATTTTTAACCTATTACAATTGCCTTTTTAAGCCTTATACAGTATCAGAAAAGTTTCGAAAAACAGAATAAATACGTATCCCACAGCTATTTTGGTATTCACTTTAAAAAATCGTCTTGCTGAAATACTGGATTGGGATATGTATAAAACCCTTCTCCTGATGCCGTCCCCAGCTTGCCCTCGTCTAAATAATGCTGCTTTATATATGCAGCAATTTGTTTAGAAGATGCATCTCCCTCATCACCAATTAGCTTGGATACATTGTAAACTGTTTCCAGCCCTATGGCGTCAAGGGCGGCAAACGGCCCCTGTTCTGCACCTGTTGCAGCCATCCAGATTTTATCAATCGTTTCAACGTCAGCAACCCCGTCTATCAATAATCGCTGGGCAGCCTCAAAGAAAGGATTTAATAAAGAATTCAAAATATAACCAGGTTGTTCTTTATATAGCGGAAGCGGCAGCATACCTATGTTTCCAGCAAACTGTTGCACTGCATTAAAACTGTGCGTGCTCGTTCCTGTATGCTTCATAATTTCAGCAGTATTGTTTTTCCAAATTTCGTTTGAAAAATGCATCATCAGGAAATTCTCCGGTCGCCCTGTATAGTCAGCCAATTCGCTCGGCAACATCGTGGAGGAGTTAGAAGTGACGATCGTTTCATTTGGAGCAACGGCAGCCAAACGCTGGTAAAATGCTTGTTTTATTTCTTTTACTTCCGGAATAGCTTCAATTACCAAGTCAGCATGTTGCGCAGCTTTTTTTAAGTCCGTACGAAAATGGATGCTGTCATAAATGGCTTGTGTCTGTTCTTTGCTCTGATGCACATCTTCCTGATATTGAGCTGCAATCTTCTGAAGGAACTGTTTTCCTGTTTCTATCGCTGTATCATCTACATCGTAAACAGTGACATGAAACCCTTTAAAGGCGGTTTGAAAAGCAATTTGACTTCCCAGCGTACCGCAGCCTGCCACTGTAACATGTTTTATTTCATATCCCATACATTTCTCTCCTTCTGAATCCGTTTCTTGAGTTTCCACGCTTTTTTCGACCACATCTTTATTCGTCTTCTGACTGGTCATTTTCTGCACGCCAATCCGCAATTTCTTCCATGCGTTGTTTCATTTTCCTTTCCGATCCTTGATTTGTGGGAAAATAATATTCCCGTCCCTTTAACGAATCCGGCAAGGCTTGCATGTTTGTTAATTTTTCTTCCGAATGATGCGCATATTGGTATCCTTTCCCGTAATCTAAATCTTTCATTAAACTGGTAGGAGCGTTTCTCAGTTGCAGCGGAATGGATTCATTCATGGAATTTTTAGCATCTTTTTTTGCAGCAGTATAGGCTGCATAAGCTGCATTTGATTTCGGGGCAAGACTCATATAGATCACTGCCTGAGTCAAATGCACATCACACTCGGGCATCCCAATAAACTGGCATGCTTGAAAAGTGGAAACCGCAATCTCTATCGCTCT